>ERZ1740055.255-NODE-255-length-12642-cov-8.519107_pt1 | contig 12642 bp, 3 predicted proteins | sample MGYA00581747_ERZ1740055 | MGnify/ENA primary metagenome ERZ1740055 (study PRJEB43018, sample SAMN04849739) | marine metagenome | isolation source: floating plastic debris | place: Pacific Ocean | collected 2008-08-28 | study: EMG produced TPA metagenomics assembly...
AATGAAAATTGTGTCTTACTCCATGAGAAGCCCGAGTTCACGCAGCTATGCGTCTGGTTTTTTGACACTCTGGGAGTTTGATGATCACGTGATCTAGTTCGTCTAGTTCTAGCACATTTGTATAGAAATAATTTTTTTCAAGACCACAAATTTGTTAGACGAAAAGTGTTAAAAACGCAAATTTGCAAGACAATGAAGCGTCAAAACAGAAAAAAGTTTACAATTCCAAAAGTGTCTTTTCATTTCATTTCATTTCATTTTAAAAAGACAAATTTGTAGGACCCTCCAGGGCTTCCGTACTTACCTTGTTCTCTTCTTTTTTTTGATGAGGCAAACGATGCTAGACGTGCCGAGACCACCGCGGCCAAGCCAACTTGACGAAACTTCAAGCGACGTTTGTACGAGTTCTTTTTACCCGCATCTAGAACAAGCAATAGAAAATGTTGTTTTAAAGAGTAATTATAAGTAATCTAACTTGTGAAACTAGTATATAAATGGCAAAAGAGCAAACTGGAAGGAGTTGTTACTACGATAACTAGCGTAAAGATAATGAGTGAGTGCTGGCGTAGTCAAGTTACACAGCCAAGTGACCCACATTTGAACGTTTAAACCCGCTAAACAACCGCGCGCGACTGTGTACAAACCCGCGTTTGTAATCAAGTTCTGGATTTGTAATAAAATTGGGGAGAAGGGGTGAAACTTTCAAACTTGGATTTTATAATGACGCAACCCTCCCTAGCTTCCGTCATTCATTCTGTCCTTCTGAAACAAAACACAACATAGACGCATAATGGCGGTATTTTGTACTTGTATAGATGAATACATATTTGGTTCCACCTTTTACCACTGGCTGACAACCTCAGGAAAAGTTAATTTCGGCTGTTGCTTTAAAACAAGGCGAAAAAAAGAACAATTAAGAAGAAGAAACGCAACGGGATGTTTTGAAACTCAACTAGCTGTTATATTACTTCAATCAGCTTCACTCATTGTTTTTGTTTCCTGTCGCCCTGGAGTATACGGATGGGTCTATGGGTAAAAAAAAGAAAAAAAGCTGTTTTTTGAGATTTCTAAAAAACAAGGTCAGCCGGAAAACATGAATTATAAAGGAAGATCGAGATAAACTTTTTAACAAGAATATAAGCGAAACTATATACAAGCAACGTTTCGGCATCCTACTGACGTCATTGTCAAGCGTAAATGAATATTTGTAAACATTATCTAAAATAAAGTTAAATTGTTGCCCTACCGAAGTCAAATCGGTGTTCTGTGGACCGTCCACACAGCAACAGAGGGTTTTTTACAATAAACCAATACGCTCCGCGGTAGTGCCGTCTAATCAAACCATACAACAGCGGATTGAACAATAGGTTAATACTGCCTACATGTAGCTGAATTGAGATTACTTTACAAACCGCCATCTTAGTCCAGCCATAATGGTGAAGAACTACTAGCACCTGAAACATTCAACAAACAGGAATTCAAACATAACAACTTTACTTTCTTAGTATGTTGTTTTTTATACTATGAGCATACAAGTTACAACGGATCGATGTGTTAATTGAAAAATCTTCATTCTCGGACTCTATAAGTAGATATGTCATTTAATATCAGTTTTTATTAAGTTTCTAACTTTGAATTTATCAGCTCTTATTCGAATTGACTCTTAATTCCAACAGATGTCAAGCTAAAAAATTGTGCGGAAAGTTAAGTTTCTCAAAATTTCTCGGTGTCCAAGCACTCAAAATCATGATGAAATTTACAAAAATCATTGCTCCACTCGCGCCTGTCAGATATTGCTAGCTCATTCGCTGCACGCCTCATAGACTGTTTATCACTTCTATCAACGCGCGTTTGTAGAATACTCTTGACGTATTCCATTTAAAAAAAATTGTTATTTATCACTCAGGCCTAGTATAGAGGTTCTGTCACTTGCGGGCTGCTTCGTAATTTTTTTTTTCTGGAATTTCTCGGCAAAGATTTGTTCTATTTTTCTCATTTATGTACCAAAATAAAAAAACCTTTCTCACATCTGCTTGTACTTGCTATGTTTTTTTTTTCTCTTAAAAGGTTTTCAGCTAGAAGCATGATGTATTTTTGGTTAAATTTAATAGCTCTTTTGTTGTTGCGGAAGGCCATTACTTTTTCCTCGCTTTTGAATTAAACTAAATTCGTTTCAAACCTATTAGGTTCCTCGTTATCATTTGCTGCCAACAGAGAAAATTGCTTTTTATACATTTCTACAAACAAAGGGAAAAAATGGAGGATATCTTGCATGGTTCACACTGTAGAATGTTGCAACTAATGAGCTTAGTAATGATGCACTAATATCCAGTTATCAGCATTGATTATTCAAAGAAAAAATTATCTTATTATTTAAAAACCATCCTAAACTAGAAAATAGTTAGCAAAGTAGTGCATGCATTTTTACTCTTATTTCAGTGTTTTTACTTTTAAGTGTTCAGAAATGTATGCGTAAATCATTAGTAAAACACCGGAATTTTACGATTCTTCGTTGAGAACGGCTCTCAAGATGTTTCCATGCATTGCTCGACGGTTTGGCCTATTTTATATATTTCTTGAAAAAACTTATAAAATAAAGGAGCTATAGAAAGTGAAAAAGTCCTACTAGAACTCAGAAAATTAGATTGTTAACTTTTATTTCCGGTTTCTGTAGTGTTCAACGTATGAGAGTCTTTGACTCCCCCTGGACAGGATACTAATCCATCGCAGGTTAGCTCCCAGCAGATGCTGGTATTCATTTACTTAGCGCGAGAGGATGCATATGGAAAGCTGAGTTAGCTTAGGCGGAAAAGAAGGCCACACAAATATTCAAATATCGGCAACGCCCACCCATTTAATATAACGGGAAAAAATATTTTGTTTAGATCAGAAATAAACCATGCAACGAACGGCAATATTTAAATTACCACTGAATCACATCATTTGTTTGGAAAGTTCAGGAATGGATTAAAAGACATTTTAGATCTAACATCATGATATTTTCAAAAAACAAAATTACATAAGGGCTATTAGTTTTAAAATATGACAACACAACCTGATTTATTGTTGTGAAACTGCAAATTATTTAACTGATTTGAAAAAAATGAATAATGTTCACAGAACGGATTTTTTTCACACCCACTAGCTGGGGAAAGCTTGATCCAATTGGTTTCTTAGTTTATCTTTTCTCTCAGTTTTTGGTGCTTTATAACGGTGATTAAAAAAAAAACGGGATTATCGACAGAAGTTTTAAAAACGTCATCAAAGCCGAAATCGGTCTTTCCTGTTTGATGAACTGAAAAAAGGCTAAACTCCAGATATCAGTAATCAAGTCTAACATGCCAGAAATTCGAATTACCGAAATCGATTGGTGAACTAATGAAACAATTCAGAAAAGCTGACTGGCCACATTTATTAATAGATTTGTCCACCACTTTGGTTGTTTTTCTTCAATGGACAGAGAAGAGGCAATGAAAATAGCCCGAAGCTTGCCGACTGTTATCTTTGATAAAAACCAAAACTATACTTCAAGATAAACGATTGTTTGCAAACTTCGTTCTTATACTCTCCAATATCAGTTCTTCCTGAATGGTTTGGAGAATTCGTTTTATAAAAACAGGAAAGCAGATAGGAGATTATTTATATAAAAAAGAAATTATTCACTGAAAGTTGCATTAAGCTTCTTAATCTTATAGAGAATGATTGCAGTTTGGTAGCGGCGCCCATTAAACAATATTCTAAAGCTAACTTTATGATCATTATGTTTTTGCTTGAATGAGAATAAAAATATGAGCGAGACTAACGACTTTTTTTCAATTAAGAGCAGACGAGCTTTACTTTACGCGCAGTAAAACTTGCTTTTTCATGCAAATAACTCAGTGTTAACTAAGACTATATAATCATTTTATATAAAATATAAACCAATCCCTCAAACACCACAAAAGCTTTATACCTGAAGTAAAATGCTTATTTTTATTACATACATCCATTGCCCTTCCAGAAAAACAATTGTGATGAAGTTTAGATTATCCATAATAGACTTCACTACATTTAAAATTTATATTTGGAAAGAAACGTGAATATGACCAAACTAAACATACTGGATGAATGGTAGCTGTTCCTTTAAACTGATTTACTTTTGTAAAGTTCAAAAGCACAACAAACGCAGCATCAAAACGAAACATATTTACCATAGAATTGTATTAACTTGGGTTTTACAGAAAGTAAAATTGTTGTAAATATATTGAGTTAGTTTTTCTGTAGTGTTTCGCTCGTTTCATAGCTGCATATTCCTAATTTTTGGCCACTTATTTTGCGATATATATATTTTTGTCGCTTGCGGGTGGACTTTTTTTTCGCAAATAAAAGATAATATTATCTAGAGCTCTAATGGTATACTAACGATTTTCAATCATCGTTTATTTAGCTGACGGTACCCGTTTTGGAAAATTTGTTGGTATAGTCTAGTTTGGATAATAATGATCAACGGTATTAAATCCAATCAGCCGTATTTAATGACGCAAAAATTTATTCGACTATTTTCCCTTATTTAATTTATTTACTAAGCTCTTGATATTCAAATTAAGTTCCGCTGTCTACTTATTCTATATGACTTTTAACAAAGGCCAAAAATTTTAGGTTTTGAGCAGAATATTTTTTTCAGATATTAAGTAAGGATACCTTTTTTGCATTATAAAAAGTTGCTTGTGCCAAATAACTTCTAGGAACAGCTATGTTTACTGAGTGATTTTAGAATCAGTACAGTTTCAAACTACGATAGATCTAGAATGTTACTTTTTCTCGCAAAATATAACAAAAAGGCACTATCACAGTGTTAATAAAAATTACGTTTTATATGTTTACTTCACGCGTAGTGTCGCTCAGAACAATAATATCATGAATTATGATTATTTCCGTTTTTTGTTCACAGATTGATTGAATTTTTACTTGTACAGTGACATTTTTAAGTAAAGAGTATAAGTAAACAGTATGAACCCCACACAGTTATACTAACTAAAACCATTTTCATCAATAACCTACCGGCACTGGTACAAAGCTGAGAGCAAAATACAACGAAGCAATCCCCATTAAATGAGCGTATTTCAAGTCACTTCTTGTTTGCTTTTCACAACGTTCTTGCTTGTCGAACGAGTCCATAACAGGAGTTTCAGTAACAGGTGCAATCACTCGTTTTCGCCGTTTCCTTTTCACAAAATATATTGTTACACTGACGTTTGAAATTAGTACAGCTAGCATAGCAAACGTACTGTCCATTATATTAAGAATCACATATATGGTTGACCAAAATTTTGCTTCCATAGCAGGAAAATGATAGACACAAGAGCTCCATTTTGTAATGTTAGCACCAACATTGCCCGTCGCCATTCCTGCAACAGGCATCAAAGCAACAACAACACTATATATCAAAGTAGCTACCACAAACAAGATTATTTTTCTCATGTTCACTTTTGAACGATAAAGAAGAGGTTTTGCTATCGCTAGAAACCTGTCAACTGCGATCCACGAGGCGAGAAGCATTGAAAATTTTAGACAAGCAACAGAAGCAAATGTATTGATATAGCACATAGCAAGTCCTCCAGGCCATTTGTTTACTACGTTATGAGTTATGAGCAATGGAAAAACAAAAAGAGCTGTTAGAAGATCTGTAGTTGCCAAACAGCCAAGCAGAACATCCGGAGGTCGCATTCTCTTTTTCCTACAAACCACATTCAATGTCAGAATGTTCCCTACAATAACAATAAATGTAATGGACGCCAAATATATCCCTGAAATTGGCGTTTCGCTTGTTTTTGCTTTTACTGTTCGTCCGTACAAACCAGAAATATTCTTAACTAAACTAGTCATGGTCTGGTTCGAAGCCATTAGTAAACTTTAGTAAAACAAAGTGTATATGCCTAAGTCTTGCATAAGGTCCATAACATCTTAAAATATCTCTCGTCGGTTCTCTCTAAAGAAAAAAGACCATTAAGAACTTTGATCGTTCAAGAGACTTGAAAGCGTTTGTAAATCGACCGAAACTCTTTTCTTTTACTCTTGTTTACCCTTTGAGTCAAACGGTATTGTTCCTTTAATCGACTGAGGGTGCACGTATAATATAACAGCCTATATGAAGTGTGACGTCACTTGCCATAGCGTTTGTCAGTCAGTGAAAGGAACTTTAAACACGACACCTGTTTTTTTTGTTGGGAACAAAAAGTACGAATTATTATTTTGAAATAATGATATTGCAATTTCTTACCAATGCTGTTCTTAACATAAATACTTTCAAGTCACTACACTTTCAACCTCATTTCATTCTTTTTGCATGTGCGTCCGATTTAATCAATTATGCTACTCGTCTATTTTTATCGGCTCAGTCAATCTGCTAGGGTTTTCCTTCATTTCACTTCCGATCATTAGAGATGCGGCATATGGCTGCACCTTGTAAAAACCTAAATGGATCAAAACTTTAGCAAAAGCTTACTCAAATTGATCGAAAGAACAACCGGTATTGCATTTCATTTAAAGACAAGGTTTAATAAATTCAAAGTAATAAATCAAGCAAATGGAGTTCAAACTAACTCAAAATGGTTCGATAAAATCATTGTTGAAAATTTAAATTAGTTCGCTCTCTCATTTGCATTTCAAATTGAGGAAACTTTTCGCGCTGTGACAACAATTTAAGACATTTATTTAACTCTTCTCTTTTGTCTGTCTTATGGTGTATTTTTTTATTTATCTGTTAAGTCCGTTTAGGTTAAGTATGAAAGGACTGCATGTATCGTTGCTGAGTATTTCCTTCCACGACCATACAGCCTCTGATTTTAATTGACGTTAAATAAAAACTCACTTTGCTTTGAGAGCAAATTCAGCTGTTAAAATTTATTTATGCTATATTTTATTGATTCACATTGTAGAGACTTTTGACGGTTATTCTCTTTCTTTCGCTAAAATGCTAAAGAAGACGAAAATTGACTATTTGCTTTAGTCACCTCCCAAATGGCTCAAGATGAAAAGAGCGATTTACAGAGTGGCTATAAATACAAGTAAACATACTTGAAATACATGCAGCATTATTTCGAACGAGCAATTATCAATGTGTGCAATTATATGGTTAATGATCTCTCTCGAAACAATCTGTTTTATTTTGCCCACAAAATTAATTTCTAACTTTGATTGCTTTATCCGTGAATCGAATCTTTTCCTGTTTTTTACTATCCTTAATTCTCTTCCAAATACAAATGACAATCAAGTTTCATGAAAACTAATGTGCTTTTACTTGACAATGGGTTGAAAATAGACGCATTTAAAAGGAAGAATAATAAATTGGAGTGTTAAAAAGCTCTGTTTAGGACAAGTACACGAGTGTTCCCTTTTATATATACAATTATCGATGAAAAAAACTTAATTGCTTTGTAAAGCCAAAGGCGTCTTTTATTCTATACCAGCTCAAGTACAATAAAAGAAAAGTGCGTTTGAAAATAAAAAGAGTATTTTCATTTTAGATAAAAAAATTTATATTTTTGTAGGAACAAATTTTATTTATCAAACTACTTAGATTATAAATTCAAGCGCCCTTCTGACGCGCTTATTTGAGACGTGACTCATAACGTTATGTCATTTCCAAATTTTGTCTATTTTAAATTACAAAATCGGAAATAAAAAAAGATGGCAAAGATTTTGACGAACAAAAAACAAGATTTTGACGAACATAGTAAAGTAATAAAACGGGGTTACGCAATGAAACTAGCGTCACTCTAAATCAGTAAATGTGAGAATATGAGTCGTGAGGCCTGTCACATTGCAGCCATTTCACAGTTTGAAACGTTATCAAAACATTGCGGTTTGACCAAAGTTAATTTTTGTTTTTGCAGAAACTTATATTACTTTCTATGAGAGTGTTTGCTCAGTGCAATTTAAATATGTGCCATTTTGTCTCATAAGAAATTTTAGTTGAAATATATGATATTCTTTTTATTTTTTGATAGCTACATCGTTTCAATCTCTTGGAATTATATGAAAATTACTAATCGGCAGTGGAGATGAAATGATTTTTCGCAAACAAGGGCGGGGAAGAGTAAAAAAATGTTCAACACAATAAGATGCTAAAATTCATGTATCGACTGAATGTCTTCTTGTAGTATATATACATTGTTTTAATTTGTGCGGATTCTCCATGAAATTTAAATTATATATGGAAAAGGTTATATGTTGGGAATGTCCGTTTCGCATGTATAAAGTTTTTGAAGAAATTAAAAATATTAGTTTTTATTATATGGATAATGGTGCGCTACCAGAAACAAAAACACTCATATTTTTCGTATTTTCACCACTGAAGACATGAAAAAGTTATGTAACAAATGTCCAGGATGTACGTGTGCCTCCTAAAAAGGTTTTTCCGCTAGTTTCTTGTCGCTTGTTTTTGTTAAATATGGCGGCTTCTCGGGTTTTCGTAAAGATTTCAGACAGCGATTTGGTGAAATCTTCAATTAAAAGAAAATAAGAACACTTGTCTCTATAGCTTTACCCAGTAGTGTTGCATAACCTTTTTATACAGTCTTGTAAGGAATATTGCCATGTTTGCATTGAAATAAAAATAAAATAAAATAAACTTATGTTGTTATTTTAGCTTGCCTCTGTTTGTCCATATAATAAAAAGAACGTTACACGTTTGCTTGAAGATATGAATTTTATTTTCCTGTGTTAAGACAACATTTTAATGGAAACATTTGAAATACCGAATCTTCCCTCTGGGGTGTTTTAGATATTTTTGGAATGGATGGAAAATTTTTCCTGAAATTTTTTGACTTTTATATAGAGAACTTATATATGCTTGTTTAAAAATGTAGCTATTAAAAATTTTGGTTTTGAACTTTACTTCTATAAAATTATTATATATTATTACACTGTACAATACATCGGTTTTTAGAATTTTACGATCTTACGCTAATTGGTTTTCTGGATTGCTATAAGATGCGGTGACACATAGGGGCAAAATAAAGCTCAGTTTCTTTCTATGATCTAAAACATATCATTCTTTTCAAGATTACAGCGAGATTGTCTAGAACGCTGCAATATCTTCTCCATTACACAAGGAATTTTTTTGATACACAACAATCTTTTTAAAACACCATAAAAGTTTTCAGGTTTGCAGCTAGAACCCTAAAATCTTTTTACACTACAGTGAACAAGAAGTTTCTGATACAACAATGTTTTTAAAATTCAACAAAATGTTTTGATAAACAAAATCAAATTAAAAAACAACAAATTTCTGTGAAACACAACAAAATTTCAAAATAACCCTGGAGCTTAAAGCGACCGGAATTCGACCTTGGGAGAATAACTAGTCACATGGCCGGACTTCCTGGACCTTCGCAATTGTTAGGAAAAAGTTGCTCGAAAAAAAGTTTTAAATAAAAAACCACTTAATCTTTTAATAAGTTCTAAAGTCTATAAAATAAAAAAAATGTATTGAGTATCATCAAGAAGTAAATTCTGAGGCTTAACGTATTAAGATTGTTGATTATAAATGATCAAACATTCCCCCGCCTCACCCCTTAACCCTTCAAGCCTCAAGCCTTTTAACCAAACATATACTGATATAGCCTCAAGGAAGGGTTCGTTGGACCCCCTCCCGAGGATTTTCGTTATGCGTTAACCAATCAATTTGAGATTTGGCATGAATGTTAATTGAACCTCGAACTTTCATTTATTACTAATCACGTGACAATTATCTTGTTACCATGGTGATCAAGGCTTTTAAAATGATAATGGCCGCCATCTTGGATTAACTTTTGATTTTTTGAGATTTTGTCTACAACTGAGAGATGTTATAAGAAATGGAAAGGAAATACCGTTTTATGTGATAGAAATGCAAAATACTGGAAAGAAAATGAAAAATAACGATTATTTTTCCATTTTTTAAAAAAATTCTACAAAAGTTTTATAAAAATCCAATTTTCGTGACTTTCTTTGATGACGTGGTGTGTCTGGAGTGTATGTTGCATTTTTATTCCCTTTACACATTTTCTTGTGGCCCTGCTCTTTCAAATGCACAAAGTAACTTGGCCCCCCAAAAGTGAGAACATAAAGTAACATAACCCACCCCATACTCAGATGAATAATGGAAAAACAACTAATTTCTGATAGATCATGTCTGATAATCAAAGATTACTTGCCATCAATTTGCGAAAGTAGCAGTGATAGCTCCACTAATGATTCAGAGGATTCTCAAACAGAATAACAATACTTTATACTCGTGAACTACTACATCTGAAATTAATGTGACATGTTAGTATTGGTTAATGTCACCATTTCAATATTAAAGTGGACATGTTGTTGATATCTTAAGGTTTATTTTTCTTTTATACATGATTCATTGAAATTGTAGTTTTGCTATTAAAAGGAAAACCTACAAATAACCTCCTATATCAAACCTAAAATAGTTAAATATTTTTGTTCCTCGGCCATTTCAATTTCAAAAGGAAAAGAAAACAAACAGCGGTTACAAACATTATCTATAGACGACGTACGGTTTTAAAAAATATAATATAAACTTGACGTTTCATATGACGTATGTTTTAGCATACGAAACGTCAAGTTTATATTATATTTTTTAAAACCATAAGTTGTCTATAGATAATGTTTGTAACCGCTGTTTGTTTTCTTTTCCTTCTAAAACAGTTAATATATTTTCAAAATGGCTCAATTTATGTGTATGCTTTATTTACAAAAGACAGAAAACATACAAAATTAAGAATGCTCTCGCTTAGACAGTTATCATCAGTAAATGAAAATAGTTTAAACTATTTCATAGTGACACTAGAACATCCTTTCTATAGAATGAACAAAAATGTATGACCGCCCACAAATGTTTGCATAATGTCATGCAGCCCCTCATTTTTTATTCCGTATTCCAATTTTTTTTGGATTCCGAATTCCACGAGCAAATGTTTCCTGGATTCCAGAATCCTGATCACCTTATATGGAGTGAATATATAGATGGGAGAAGCGAAATATTAAAAGTGAAGAATCGGTTCCAGAAGTGTAATCTGGTTTAGGAAAAATCCTAGCGTTTCTATGCTCAACATGAAATAATCGATGAAGAGATTGCAACCTACTGAAACCTAGCTCAGACTCAGAGGGTAGACCAGGTAAAAAGCAGCTGAAAAGGACGGCGATGGCAGTGAATCCGAGGGTTGCTTCGAAAATAAGCATGGCGTACCAACTTGGCAGATGAGGGCAATACGAGTGAGTTCATGCTCGAACTTGAACGAACTTGAATATTCGAACAAGAAGAGGAGGTTTGACGCAATATATATTATAAATTTACTGATATTATCAAAAAAAAAAAAAAGATCCACGAAGCTCCTTGAAGCAAAATAAAAGGAAAAAATAAACTAATACCTCCATTCAGAAATTGAGAAAGAATTGTTGTTCCTCGCGTTAACGCAGGAAAATGGGACAAACTCGACAACAAATAAAACACAATGATCTACGTATCTCTAACTACCACCCAGAAACCTTTGCCTAAGTCGGTATTTTGATTAGTATTACGACCGATAAATTATTTCAAATGGGCAATACAAACTTGCCATAGCCAGAAATTGACCAGCTTATCAAGATAAACACAGACGCTTGGCGCTACTAGGTCGCACAATGTGTGAGCTGCAGATGCTCCGTCGCGAAACTATCGAGCCCAATCTACACAGTGATTACAGAAGCCTTTGTGATCCACATGCGACTATTGCAACCTCAGATTTGTTTTGAGATTATCTACACAACGTATCAGTGATATTAGGAGCCCATAAGTAGAAGCGAGCAACTCCCATACTAAGCCTATGTCAAGGAGTTTTCACGGACTGGTTTATTCTTAGATCGCTATTCGCGGGAAATTTCAAGTGAAGTTCCGGTCCTCGGAAAGACAAAGGACGAGAAACCGCACTGCCATGTTCGATTTCCAACTCATCCTCTCTTACACTGTATTCTGAACTACTAAAGACTTCAAAATCTTCGTCTGAAACAATATTAAATTACTAGAGGAATCAGACAATTCATCCTCATTTCTCTCCGCCCTTTCGGTATCGCTTTGATGGTAATACAAACTTCCGGTGATGTCAATGATTAAGTATGAACGTATACGGTTGATCTCAATTGACGGGAACTATGAACTAAAAATAAGTCGATTCGTGAAAACACCGTGACACTAGAACATGGGAGTTGCTCGCACCTACTTATGGGCTCCTGGTGATATTCGAGCTTCAAACTAAATTAGCAAGGTAATGTTAAGTGCCTCAAAGGAATGTAAAAGCCAGACTATATGGTCGCCATGTACTGACTTGGGGTATAGACATTTTTCACGGTTTAAATATTCATTTATTTCCATTCAAATTTGCCCGTCAAGCCTCGTTCACGAGCTTTAAAATCAAAAGAATATGTTACCCAATACGAGGCTGGACGGGCATATTTGAATGCCGACAAAAGAATATTTAAACCGTGAAAAAGGATTAAAGCACCTTCGGCTTTGATGGAAAACCAAGAATGGGAAGCATTCTTTATCAGATACAGACTGCAAATAATAAATACCGTGAACAAAATGCCGCATCACGTAGGATCTAAGAAGATCGACCAGCCACGAAATGT
>ERZ1740055.256-NODE-256-length-12633-cov-9.005883_pt1 | contig 12633 bp, 7 predicted proteins | sample MGYA00581747_ERZ1740055 | MGnify/ENA primary metagenome ERZ1740055 (study PRJEB43018, sample SAMN04849739) | marine metagenome | isolation source: floating plastic debris | place: Pacific Ocean | collected 2008-08-28 | study: EMG produced TPA metagenomics assembly...
CCCATTCTTCCTAGCCAGAGGCTAATGTTTAATCGCTCGACGGCTAAGATCTTGGAGTGAAAGTCGAATTTGCAGAGGGAGAAAAACCCTCGGAGGCAGATTGAGATCGTAAATCTCAGTCCACGTGCGGAGCCTGGGAATCGATCCTGGGTCCTAGAGTTGGAAGGTGTGACTGATGACCACTACGCCAACCTGACACTCCTTGTAGAGATCCTGCCACTGTGTCTGGCATCTATATAATCTCAGACAGACAATAACTGCTAACTTACATTTACACTCGATCCACAATCCTTTATGTGCAATGGCAGTTTGTAGTTCATGTACATAACGTACACAAACTAGGCCGCGATCATAACGTGTTGTGGAAAAAGCCTGGGTACGAATGTCGTCAGATTCCAAGAACTTAATTTCTGCAGTGTTGACTCCAGTAGTTGTGCACGCTATGGAACAAGGAATTCATTTAGTATGAAAGGCTGGAATGCATCGATTGTTACTCTTCCATATATTCTGCATTGCGGTAGTTTACAATAAATTTCAAAAAGAAAGCGACTGATTGCATTTGTACCCACTCAGCAAGATTCAAGTTTACGTGAAGAAGTTGTTGGTTTAATGAAGGTTTTTCCCATAGAATTTTGAATCAACTCTATTAGCCTTAATTGAATTTCGTTGTAGCGTCATCTGTGATATACAAAGACTCATTGCAAGGCAAAAAAGTGACATTCTTGAGGTGCCTTCGCCTCCGCGTGCGTGAAAAAAGTCTCGCCAACATAACAGGCTCCACTGTCTAAATTGAGAAACCTTGTTACTACGTATGAGCGGTTCCCGTAGTGATTGGGTTCTTAACCGAAAAACAAACAACTTGTTTTTAAATGGAAAACACTACCTTAATTATCTACGGTTGAAGCACGTCTTGTTTTTGAGATGTCTTAACTTGTATTATAGCATTACTAGAGTCTTTAATACTGTCTAAAACTAATAAATCTTAGTCAATTGCAATCTTTTATACTTCATCTAAAGAAGTTGAAACGACGGTTAAGAGATATACATCCTTGTAATCAAGCAGTGAAAGATTTTAACCCCAACCTGATTGTTAATGACAACAAACAAGCTTTTCTTTGACCGATGCCATGTTTGAATGCAAGCTTACATTGTTTTCCAACGCGATCCGTTACTGTGGAAGTATGCGAGCGAGTCTGAGCTACTTCAACATTCTCTCTTTTCTGCAGAGCTGTTTTGCTATCCTTTCTCTCACAAATCTGCTCGGAAGATTCCAGAGAGAAACACGAAGCAGGTTGTGTTAGCGTTGCCACACTTTGGTACGAAGCTTGATACCTATTGAGACAGAAAAAGAACATAATACTATAAGCGGTCATTTGGTTGTGATCCAATCGTTTTTTTAATTTACCTGATAAAACCACCAAATTGTGTAAATTTTCACTAAATCCTGTATAAAGCAAAGACTTCTCAATGGAATCTGAAACCCTTTGACTCGGCTTTCAAAACCATCGCTAGTAAATAAATAAACTCGTTTAAGGACATTAACATGTCTCACAAACAAACTTTCATTCATTGCGCGGTGTAATACATACGAGAGTTCACTGTGATGGTTCATCAAAATTCGAGACAGCCGTATGGTGGCACTTGTAAGAACATTTAGGACTCGACTTTTGTCTAAATATACAGAAAAGACTTGCGGACAACCTGTTATCATAACATTTACTACCCCAGCCATGAATTCCCTAAATGTCTTCATAGCGTCAGTAAGATGTACGTAAACTACTTCAGAGTTGCACGCAATGTGATACATATTGTTAACATTTCGTGTTCCACTTATATACATAACCATAAAAGGTTTACCAAATAATAGAGCTCTTAATAATTTTATAACGAACTTGCTATGGCTTTTCTACTTCGTTATAGGTTTTTATTTATCAAAGTCTTGCTTTTTCACTTGCAAATAAGTGAAAAAAACCGTTAGGTTTATAGAGTGATTGCTTACAATCTCAAGTTAACAGATACAAACGACACTAAACTAAGCGGCCATTTTGGTGTCCAAAACAAAAGAAATGATCAACATTTATTTGTTGAAGATGCACTAACATAACCGCTGAGACGTCAGGTGAAAATCCTTCTAGTGACACAACAGTTTATACGATTCTTAAAACTTGATACCCAATGCTCAATTAACAACGTTGAAGAAACTTTTAGCAGAATGCTGTCAACTGTACAGATGGAAATCTTAAGGAAAATATCTTGTGACTTTTTTTAGGACTGAATTTTGTTTTAAACTACTCGACTATCTCCATGCAAGTGAAAATGAAGTTGCCAGCATTAGGCCAACCAAATTCGAACCACCTGTTCTAGCTACACTTCATACCGCACTCTTCACACTCCGCTGCGAAAAGTTACTGCTACTGTTAGCATGTTGTGAGAACACACAGTAATACGAAGCTTTACAAACGAGGCCAACTATGGCGACAGGAACGACAAAGAAGGATAGAAGCTTTGCATTGTCACGTGACTCAGAAACATGCCTTAAAATATTTGACATTTTGACACTATTACAATATTTCTTTGAAGAGACTGCTGTCAATACCTGGTTTTTAGCAATTGTATGCAGAAAATAAATTTTGTATGGATTTGTTTAGTTATGAAAAAACAATCCTACTAATTTGCATATTTTGGAATTTGGTTCATAATTTTTAAGCTATTAGCAATTTTCATGGTTATATTTTAGAAAATATCTTAAAAAGTTTATCAGAAAAGAGGCCTCAAAACAACTGGTTGGCATTCCACACTCTCTTTTAGTCAGGAATAACGATTTTTATAACATTTCTTTTTATTATGCCTGACTACAATTTTCAAATTTTTAAAGGTAAAGGTAAAGGTTTCTTTATTTAACGTCGGTAGTTCCGTCAGTTCATAGAACTGTTATCAATGGAAGCCGACGAAGTCGATGAACACGAAAGCAGTTGTAAAGCATCTGATGAAATTGACAAAAGTAACCTCCGAGTCAATTCTAGTCCAGTTTAATTTCAACATTGAAATTACATAAAACATGAACGCGTGTTGTCAACACGAATGAAATAGATATGAGAAGGAAATCTTGTTTGTTCACAAAATCTAATTATTAAAATCATAATAGCAACAAATACAAACTTCGAACAACGAATAAAATTGTTTTTATTTAATATGATAATTTACAATAAAACAAAAACAGATGCAATATAAAAATATAGTAAACTTACAAATACTTTTAAGTAGTAATATTTGTTTTTCTTACAAACTATTCTCGAACTTTTCTCCAAGCTACAGTGGAAACAAAGATTGTTTTGAAAGACATAATTTTTGCATCCTGTTATTTTTAGTCGTTATTACATATGATATCGGCAATAATATTGATTTAATTTCAGTTATTCTTATCAAGAATTTTCAATAAAAACACCATAAACTTAGGCGCGGTTTGGAATGTCTTGAAGCACACCCTTGCATTGGGATGCACTTGATGTACAACAAAATCTTCGCTCCTACGCGTGAAAATAACGTCTTAACTACAAAATGTTTTCTATAAATGATAAAAAATTCTAGTACTTTTAGTACTTCGGGATCCCGATCGAGACATTTTAACCTGGAGTTGTTTGGATGTCGAGTTTATATCCACTCAGTCACCGTTCCTCTTCAATAGTTTTTGAAAACCTTTTAAACGAGTATAAAATACGTCGACGGTTAATACAAAGATTAATATATTATTGGGTTATCATACACAAATAAAGTTTAAAGGTAATGACCACACTATACTACATATGTACAAAAATGTCCAAAAGAAGTGTGACATTCTTTCTCTTCTTCCAGACTGGTTGTGGTACTTCGTACTCTAAATAAAGTATTTATTTAATATTTTTCTTTGAATTTGAAAATTATTTAATGCTTTTGCTCCCTTTACAGCGTATACCAGCAACGAGTTCCCTTCATTGAACCCCCAAACAATTTCGAGCCAGTCAAGCTTTTTTCATTTATGATACCGAGAAACGGCGTCAGATCTTTGGTCCCTGCCACGACTTCTTTTGCCAGGCGAGTTCAAGCACAGAACTTGTCTGGTGATGTTGGGCTAAGTCTTTTTCATGAGCCCGTAGGCCCAGTTGTTCAAAAGCCGGTTAGCCGACTAAAAACGCAGGGTTAAGCTTTCAACCCATGGTTTTGTTTTCAGCTTTACAGAAATGGTTTTAAGTTTTTACCTTGATAAAGCTAAACGATATTTTATAAGAATTATAATATTTCTCTCAGAGAAGATATTTACCCAGAGTAAAAGTTAACTAGCCGGCTCTGAACAACCCAGCGTTGGAGGAGGCTGTTTTATGCCACAAATCTCGGCCTCATTGGATATCTTGTCTGGTGATTTTATGCTGATAATTCTCCAAAGGCGACTATTAGTAAATAATGGAAGTGAGCTTTCTGAAGAAACGATCAGGATCTAAATTATCGGCATTTTTATGAGAATTATTACGTTCGAATATGTAAGTTGTGGAATGTATCAGCGATCTCAGACCTACGTATTTTAAAAGACCCGCAGTTGTCGGCTCACATGTCTTCTTATGCAGTGTTGTTGTTAAGATCACCGTTTTTCTGTTACGCTAGAAGAATAAAAAGGTCAGCTTTCAGCCAGTTTTAGAATATATTATCATTTCCATTGGTTGTAAATTACCAAGATGGGGCGCAGTCTGGTACCGTTCTTCCTTTCAATGTAAACTTTTTTAAAATTTTTTTTTTTTGGTTTGTTTTTTTTTTTTTTTGTTCCACTACCATAAAATAAATTGTTAAAATTAGATCAGTTTAGGCTATGTCCATCGACACCGGATATTTCCACTCCTTTTATTTAGCTAGTGTATTCAATATTAGAATTGAAACGAATGAAACAAAACTTCTACCTTTGCTTCTCTATCCATTTAGAAAAAATTCAGTTTATATTTTGGTTTCATTTATTTGAAGATTGAGATTATTTAAATCTAAACAACATTAGTGTCCTCTTTGATGCTGCCAAGCAATAAAAATGAGTCAGGGATCATCTTCAAATGAAATACTCACGCACTTCAAAACGTTTTAAACCTAAATTTTTTGTGAAAAAGTTTTTTCCGCATTGTTACTAAAAACATGTTAGAGCAAAGACAATCTAAATTAACGTTGCAGATAACAAAACTAGTCTCTTAAAATTATGTAACTGTTTTAAGATGCTAATATACTCTTGATTATTTGAAATAGATAAAGATAACATTAATTCGATAATTAATCGAAGCTTTTTTTTATCAAGACTCATGACTTTTATCTTACTAGAACGTGTGTTCTCAGTCTAATGGAGTCATACAAGAAAATCAGGATCGTCTTGGTCAAGCTATGGAGAGTACACTAATCTCCTTCACTTGATTGCTGTGATATTCTAAATACACAAAATTATCTTTGCATTCATACAGTTCTTTTGCCCAATAATTTGGAAGCATATTTAGACAAAGCTATATCTAACTAAAATGTTGGCCATAAGCTTTCTAGTTCAAATTTTCTCAGACTATATTTAAAGATGGTAAGGTATTCGTGTCATTGAACTTGCAGGAGATAATAGAGCATGATTTTTATTTACACCATGACATACAAAGAATATGTTTTTTCAGATGCCACCGTGCAAAGAGAGTCAAAAGATTTTCATGACTTTGAGATCGATACAAATGTCTAATATAGTTCACTTTAATTTAACGTAAAGAAATACTTTTTGTGTACACATTTTGTTCTCAAGAGTTAACGAAAATATGTCTACCTAAAACGTTGCAGGCAAAAGGTTCTAATTTGCTTAAATTTTCCAAGTATTTCAGTAATTATAACAAGATAACCTTGCTTCTTTGAAGGAGATGAATTTTGGTGTACAATTGATGGTTTAATTGATTTTATTGAGAATCTATTTTCCGGTTCTCGGATCGACCGCCTTGAAATTTTATGCTGTTGGACACAAGATTCTAGCTTTGACAAATAGAACTTGTTTTTCAAACATAAAAATTTCGCAGAAAATTTCACTGGTTTGTCCAGCTCATTTAACTATATAAGAAAAATGAGATACCCTTATTTCGTTAAAGGAGCGCATAGATGAAGCGGTTCATTTATACTTTAAATTTGAAATTAAGCTGACTCGAGTAGTCCGATCCGTGAGATCCTAAAAATATCACTCGACCTCCTGCGATGCACAATATTGGTGGAACTCAAGTATTTTCTGTCGAAGTGCAGTTCTTTAGTAAAACATTTTTACGGTAATTATACGACGCGCGGCTTCCATGTGGTATACTCAATTTGAAACGGAATCTTTCGGTAATTCTTCTGCTCCAGTTCTGTTTTATTTAGGTAATGAAACGATCAAAAATTTTGATTCCATTTCGCATTGATTTTGTTGTTTTGAAACTATTTATATTTTAAAACTTGTTTACATAAAAAAAATTCTCCCAATTATATTCATTGCCGACAATAAACCGCAGTAAAATCAGGGCCAAAGAAATAACGATCACTTCAAACAGGGAGATACGAACTTAACGAACACTTGTAACTAATTCCATAAAAGGCATATTCGAAGTGAAATTAGCGTTTAATTGACTAGAACATCTGTACCGCAGGTTTAATAGCTGTTTAAGTGTAGGTTTGAGTAGCTGACGTCAATGCGACGTAATTTTGGCAACTGTACACAGACACAGAAGTTGACTTTTTTGTCATTGGGCAGGGTATAACAGAGATTTCCTGTCTAACACCCACATTTGCTTCGTGTTTAAGTACTTCCTTGGTACTTGAAATCTATATAAACTAGGCCGTAGTCTGTATAGTCAATAATTCTGATAAGTTGTCTTACTGGTAAATGAGATTGCGTGTTACCAAAGGTTTGACTCGGATTCATTATGATAACTTGGGAAAAGCCTAACTATTCGTACCCGGTAAACCAGAGCCAACCAGTTCAACCAAGTCAAGGGCAAAATATGGATCACACTGTTTACAATCAGCGCAATGAAAGTAACATTCACTTTAATGGTGGGCCTTGGAGTAACTCAGCTCCTATGGCCTGGTATAAGCATCCTAAAGTTGAGCCAGGGTTCTCATCTGGAGCGAATCAAAGTCCTTGCCCGTCACCAGGGGACTCAGTGACGTTTCTTTCGAGATCAGAGGCAGAAACTAAGCAAAACTACGCACCGTTTCCAGTTTTACCTCTTTCACCAGATGATGTTGACACTCTCTCGACGATCGTTCGCGATCCATCATTTGCGTCATGCGTTGCTAATGCCGCACAGAATGGTCTGCTCCAAGATATACAGAACCTTGTGACATATCAAGAGCATTCTGAACTCAATCAAAAACTTTATCATAACGGTGCGTTCGCGAACTTACGAGGAAGAAAGCGAACTCATTCGTGTAGCGGAGACTCCGATCGAGATGAAATGTACTGGGAGAAAAGAAGAAAAAACAACGCTTCCGCTAAGAAATCAAGGGATGCGAAACGAAGAAGAGAGCTTCTTATAAAAGAAACAGCCATTATTCTTGAAGAAGAAAATAAAAGGTTAAGAATGGAACTCTCAGCTTTGAAAGACGAGAACAAAAAACTGAAAGATAATGCTCGTTAACTTTAAAACAAAGAAAAAGTTTATTTATTAATTGAACTCATACTTAAAGATCGTTTATCTACAAAGGAAGGGAAAAAATCGAGTCTTACAAATTTGCAAATGATTTGAGTATTTGCATTTTGATATTTGATAATTTGTTTTCGGTATAAACACGTTAACCAAAATTGAAACATGTTTAATTCCTTTGAAATACAAACTAGATTTTCAAACTAAATGGAAGAGCTAAATAACGCTTCTATACCAGTACCACACGTTACTGCTGCACCCGACTTGTAAATATTTTAGTCAACAATTATTTAAGCACAAACAATTTGTAGCAGAACATTTAAATATTTTTTGAAGCATTTTATTTGGACTGAATTGGTTTCCATAACTGACTATAATTGTTTTCAGCAACAAACGACATTGAGTGTACTGCTTATAGTGTTATTGTTACCAACTTAATAAACATGCATTGCTTCATTTAAAGAGTGCTTGTTCTTTTGGTTTATATTCTCCTTTCATAACTGCCAGCCGGCTCCAACACCCTTGTGGCAACAATAGAATATATTTTTCACTAAGATGATACAGCGGGAATTTCTAAATCAAAACATGTTCCATCTTAGTTCGTGCAAGAAGCCATTCAAATCTAGTATCGTGCAATTTGTTTTCGCTTTCAAGGACTGGCACTCAAGCTTGCATTCCGAAGTCGCCCAGAGCCAATATAAAAACAGTTAGTTCAACCACTAATCTAGTGTAAAATTGGCTATAGTTTCATTTTTTATTGAAAAGAACGAATTAGCGCAGAATTCTACCTTCAACGACCTGGTAAAACTTCAACTCAAAATTTGCAGGTGTTAAAGCCCCTTGTTTTGTTTATACCATACTTGTTTAATACATTTTTGGCTCTAGTATACTTTTAAAAACCGTTCACAGGATATGATACTGATAATATTGTTATTGGTGAACTGTCAGATTTCAAGTGCTGCCGAACTCGTCCTGTAAACAATATCTACAAAATTCTCAATAAGCCGGCTTGCTGTACTATAACGTGCTAATTGTAAAAAACACAAACAAAATGGCTTTTTCGTGAGTGTTATTCGGCAAAACGAAAAGAGGGCTATCACTCAAGTTCAAAATTGTACAACAAAGTGTTAACAAGTTACCACAAATTATATTAGGTTTTAATAGATTTTAGTTGGTCAGGGAACTGTTCTTGAAAGTTCTTACAAAGAACTGCAGTTATTGTTTTGAAGTCAGTGAAAGGCGGATTTTTCCTCTCTCCCGAATGACGCAAATTTCAAGTTTTTCAAAAGCTTTTTTCCGTCATCTGTCATCTGGTGACTACTATCAGTTTGGTATAGTTGTAGTTTGGGAAAAACAGCTATTTTTAAATCATCCAAAGTGTAAAAGAACCATTGACCGGAAAAGAAGAAATTAAAGTGGAACCAAACAAAACGCAGTCGACTCGGCTGCAAAAGGTTGTTTCTTCTAACTTTTAATATATCTCAGGTGCATTTATCAGCATGTTTTAAATTCACTCAAATTGTTTTAGTTTTACTTGGGTGTGGAGCATTTACCGCGCCTTTCATTCCAATAAATGACGAATCAGTCTTGTTAAACATCAATATTGCGTTGACTAATGGTTAATTGTTAAAATCTAGAGATAATGAATGTTTTTAAAAAGACAGCAATTAAAGGTGAGCTACAACCTTGAAATTTAGTAATAGAAGAACCTATAAAGAAAGTAAACAAGCATGAATTTTCAGTTAGGCGGTGTGTGTGCTTTGTCCTATAGGCAGGCGGCTTTTCCTTAGAGTTTTCGCTTCATGGCTCGCTTGGCTCGAGTATGCTTTTCATACCGTAACTAGAACTCTCGTTCTGGTTCCCGTTGCCACGAATCCACCTTCGTTCCATTCTCCTGTAAATTACTAGAACTGAGAGAAGATCGTCGTGGTCACGCAGCGGCAGGTCCCAGCCAGCCTCTCTTTCTCTTGTTATGATGATTGTATATGAACTTTTCCTCGTTCTATTTGATAGTGGCAATAAGTTATCTACTATACCTTATAAGTATGACGCAGCGCTAGTTTTAGCGGTTGATGCACGTATTAATTATAAAACATCATTTAACAAAAACAACTGTCTAATCAGATCTTGCTTTTTTTCAGCCTGATACTGTCGTATGCCAAAAACGATTTCCTGGTTCATCTAAGCTAAAGTTTATTTATAGGAATAAACATAATAATATTAATAAGTCAGTTTCTTACAGTTTCAGTTATATTGTTTTTATCATTTTGATTACCAAACTTGAGAGAAATGAAAGCCAAAAGCTGGGAATTAAAATGACTTAAAGTCAATGACAATGTAGTAAGTAAATCTTTACAATCAGCCATTAATATTTGATCTTTATAATCTATGATTAGACAGTACATTTTCAATTTCTGACTTTGAGTTTTGTAATAAGAGACTTTATATTTAAATTTGTTTTGTTTTCTTTTATTGTAGTTTACACACAAAGATGAACGTCGAGTATAGATAGTACAAACGTGTTTGTAGCTAACTTGAAGCCATGATATAATGGGCACTATGGCCACGTTGGTAGCGGGCTTTACCCCTTTAAACTACCATAAAAAATAGTGGGCCTGAATGCTAGCAGCCTCACTATTTTTACAGTAACCATTGTGGCCATAGTGCCCATTAGTCATTACCGTGGCTTTATGTTAGCTACCAGCAGTTTTATAAATTTATAAATTATACGGGCTGCAGTGAAAAGAATAAGAAAAACTGACGTTTCGTACTGTAGTTTTTAGTCGGAGTGAATAAGAGATAAATAAAGAGGTGGTTCTATAGTGATGCAAAGCAAGATAACGCAGTTAGATAGGTATGTAACAATTAAACAAAAGGAAATAAAAGGATAGAGATGTGTGACAAAAATTAAAAGACAAAAAGGTTCAGGAAAGACAGAAGGTAAATCAAACGTGAAGCGTTCATTTATCCCTTGGGGGTTTCAGAGTGCCCAAAGTGTAAATGAGTCGCATTTCTTTAGTTTTGCGTCAATCGTTGTCACCGTTGACGACTGATAGACCTAATGTAACAAAATTAGAAATTGAGTTATTAGGGCTGTTAGCACATTTGTACTATCTATATGACGTTAATCTTTAGAGCAACATCCTACAAGCATTGCGCTTTGAACCTAAGCCTGTTTGCTAGCAGTGCCGTGTTGATTAGGCCTAAAAAGGCCGAAACAGCTGTCCGTGGCTGCTAGCATTCAAGCTCACTATTATTTATGGTAGTTATGAGGGGTAAAGCCCGCTACCAACGTGGCCCAAGACGTAGTGCCCATTATCGTGGCTTCAAGTTAGCTACTAGCACTTTTGTGCTACCTATACTTGACATTGAACTTCATAGCCACATCCCACAAGCATAGCGTTTTACTACATCTCACACACAAATATGTAATTAATGCACAAAAGTGTTATGTAAATGAATTTGATATAAGTCCAGTATCATGTTGTCACTTGCTACGAATTAATGTACGCTTTTGAAATACAAACTCTACTAGTAGTAATCAAAGATTGGGAAGTACGTTCTATCGGATATGTAGTGTGATAACGGAAACTGCCTGGAATGTGTGAAGAAAGGCAAATAGACTGAATTATGGTTATGCATTCTGAATTATGGTTATGCAGGCTGAGCGGACTTGAAATTTGTGCTCACGTAGCTTGGGAATGTTGTATTTTGAGACGTCTTACATGAACACCAACTGAAATGTAAACAAATTCTTGGGAAAGCCCAGAAGGACTGGAAATCATCCGACTTTAATCTGCCTTTGTTCCACATTATATGAATTATTTCTTCTGCCATCTTTCATGCAACTGGGCTTTTTTTATATTTTTTTTCTTTTTTTTAACTTAAAATTGCCTATAATGCATTTCTTATGTTTTTGTAATACAATTTGATATTGGAAACAAAATCATGGTTTAAAGATTAGACTGTTCAATACGTTAATTTATCAATTCATCCCATACAAACTATATAAGACCTCGTTTACACTAGCGCGAGTTAATATCTCGGAGTACTTTCCGGTCGTCCCCGGAAACCGTTTACACTAGCATTATTCCGAGTTAGTACGAAATGGTACACTTTGAACAAGACGACTAATAAATACAATCGGTAGTTCTTTTTGGCTAACGGATACTTCGTACGAGTAGCAGTTAGCTATAGCTGGGACGTTCTCGTTTGCATAAAATTGTGTGAAACAATGGTTATTGTTTTGAACCTCCAGCCTGCTTTGCGCAGTTGGTTTGTAAATAAAGTCTCTCAGTCCAGCAATGTTTACTTATAATCACAAATTGGTTCAGTTCTTCGTTTTACTGTTTAAGCAATCTTGAGTTCGACTTTTTGATTCATTAGGGAATTGGTTTAATTGTTTGCTATTATTAATGAATATTCGTTAGAAAATTTAAAGCTGAACTGAGAAAAGCAGAGGAAAATCTGGGATAACATTCTCACTTTTTGACAGAAATCTTAAACGACTTGTGTGTTGAGGATTTTGGTCTGACTTGTGCGCAGTATTCGTGAGTCGTCTCCGATTAAGACTTGATTCTAGAATTTCTGTGAACCCAAAACAAAGAGTTTCGTTGAAAGATTTTGAAATTGCAGAAATACAGGTTATTTGGCATAACGAACAAGTGATTTTTGTTTACAAGGTGAGCACAGCGAACGAATGAAATAGTTTATAATTTAACATGAGGAAATAAACTTTGCTATTTCAGGTTCACCCTGTTGTCAAAGTCAACAACATAGTCGGAATTATTCTATTCCTAAAACTGTTATGCATGATGGAAATATATCTGTAAAAATTACATTGTTTAAAAATACAAAAGTTTTTAAACTCACAAGTTTTGCCCTCTGTTGTTAGACGTTACTTGTCGTCCATTTCATTCACTGATGATCTTTAATCGTGGGGGGAGACAGGGGGCGGGAGCCCGGGAGACAGGGGGACGGGAGGGTTACG
>ERZ1740055.257-NODE-257-length-12629-cov-7.879593_pt1 | contig 12629 bp, 5 predicted proteins | sample MGYA00581747_ERZ1740055 | MGnify/ENA primary metagenome ERZ1740055 (study PRJEB43018, sample SAMN04849739) | marine metagenome | isolation source: floating plastic debris | place: Pacific Ocean | collected 2008-08-28 | study: EMG produced TPA metagenomics assembly...
CAACATCATTTTTAGGCAGGTTTTGTTAAGACGAGACTCTGGGATGCCTGTGCCGAAAATGAGACAGATGAGTCACGTGGTGTCTGATGGCGCACCTTTCGAGGACAAAAATATATTTTTTTGCGAGTCTTGGGATTATTTTGTAAAATCATTTTGTTCGTTATTAAAGTAAAAGGGTCTGAAGTTTTTAGAATTTTCTTCGGAACTGACTAATTCCGAGGAAGGAAAAACTCTGACAAAGAACTGACGAAGGACTAATTCCGAGGAAGGACAAACTCTGACAAAAAACTGACGAAGAAGAATTAATTCTGAGGAAGAACTCTGCCAAAGGGGTAACGACCTAAAAGTCAGTTATGTTTTCTTTTTCGACGGTGTAAAAAACAACATAAATTCAAATAAATGAATACTCTTAACCAATGAAATTTCCGACATTCTTAACCAGTCATATGCAGGCAAGAAAACTCAGCTTATACGAAGTTTTTAACCTTCTAATAACCTAAATTCGGAAATATTCGGTTTTATTCCGCTTTAGCAATCTTCTCTCATTTATTTCACATTGCTAACCCAGTCAAGTCCAGCACAGTACTGAGCCCGGTTTTTAAAAATTTCGCTTAACTTAATGCTGGAAGAATAGAAATATTAAAGACTAATTTTTCATAAGTAAAGCTTGCAAAATACTGTTCAGTTTTACCAATAGAAAAAAACATGTTAACTCGAAATTCAAGCTCAAAGCAAGCTATAGCAAGAACATAGATTGTTGCATTAAAGTGCCTATAACGTTTATATTTTTTTATTTCCTTATCAAAAAGTATATATTTTTAAAGGCCATCCCTGAAAATTTTTTTTTGGTCTGAACAAAACGCGAATTTTTTACGAATTTTTAAAATCAAGAAAACTCTACATTTATTTGGTCAACCCCTTCCGCTGACCGTGACGTATTTGAGGAAAAAGTCATCCCCTATAGCAATCGTCCTCAAGTAGTACATGGCCGAGGCTGAAGATAAACTAGAACCTTGTCCCCCGCACCATTCTCTTCCGCGCCTCTCTCCTCTTTCTTTTTTTACGAACAGCTTTAGAAAAGAGAGAAAATTGTTTTTGAGATAGAGCTATAAATACGATTAGTCCGCGTACGGAAAAACAAAGTTGGAATAACCCTGGCTTAACTAGTAAAGGTATGTTATGGGTGATTTTGTCGTCCGCCCAACAAAAAATTTAGCTTAGTAATGTAGGGAGAAAATACTGGCAATATATTTTTTATCAATGTTTGACTCGGTTTTGTGTCATCATAGGATCAAAATACAATGCGCAAAACTTGTTGTGTTCCGAGACAGAGTTAATGACCTGTCGTAAAGTAAAGCTTAGTGAATTTGGCAAAAAAGAGGTTAGACAAGGCTTTAAATTTCGGCAGAGCCTGGGAATGAACCCAGGCGGTTACGAGTTGAAAGCTCGGAGATCTTACAACTACGCCATGCAACCACGCCCGCGCCTTCTCATTCCAAAAGAACACGTTCTAGAACAATTCTTTAATACTGGACGCTCAACGAGGGAATTTGTTTTTATTAAATGGATGTGTTCGGATGTCAGAGATTCGAACAATTGGGGATGCGACATATCCGATTTATCCTATAGTCGGAATCCAAAGATTTTTCTAAACTATGTCACTGAAAGCCAAGCGTATCCAATTTATTGTGAATAAATTGTTCGAATTTTAAGCTTTAAAAAAGTAACGAGAACAAACTGAACTTTACTTTTTTCAAACGGTTTTTAGTTTTGAAAACTGAAGATGAAAAAAAGAAAAAGTTGAGAGTGAAATTGCATGTTACGTGTTTACGTTTCTTGAGAAGATTCGAGTCGCATACAAAAAGGCAGAGCAAACTGATGTTCTTTTGCCAGATGCATTGCACAAAACGTCGAATAAATCTCATTCACATCATAGTGCGATTTCAATACTTCGTCTGTTAAGCCAATTTATGCAATTTCTAGCGGGAGGGAAGAATTCTCGACGTTTTGGCTCACTTCCGATCATAAACAACTGTGAAGGAATTGTGCGCGAAACATAAATATCCCTTTAGTGAAAAGAAAAAATGGTACAAATGAGGCTGTATATATCCATACTGATTCTAAGTGAAATCCGATACGAGAATTTGGCGTTTAGCTCCATTATAACAACATTAAATTATTGATAACAATAGATTTATTACTGATTTACACAACAATAGGTCTTACGAAAGACACTAGTACCTCGCATGCAAGACAAACAGCCAAGCCCAGTATTTGCTTTGAAGAAATGAGCCCATGGTTTGTACAAGTCAGTGCCAATTATAGGAGAAAACTTCAAATTTAGGGTGTCATCCTGCTATAGCAAGGCTGTCTTAAAATTTCGAAAGCTTTTCTTGTCATGCGCAGACGGCCCACGATAGATCGACGGGAATGGCTTGATGTGGGCATTAAGAATTTTTTTGGTAGCAGGTGCGAAACTACAGCCAGCGACTAGATTTTCCTTATAATTTTAGATCTTGCACACCTGCATCCTAACCTAATTCCGTGCGCGGTACCGCTCTGCATGATAATTACTTGCAAGTAAAGCCCCAAAAAACAGTTGCAAGACATCTTCCCCGGCCACAGCAAGAGGAGTTAGGAAAGAACGAAAATATTCATGCTGGATAATGCCGCGTTCATTTTTGGTCGCGAAGAAGAAGAAGGTATCGTCCAGCGTAGTGGAAGCTAATAAAATGCAAATTGAAGAAATGGTTGAACAGCCAACAAGTTGTTTTCCGCATGGTTGGTTTTCATTCAATTACCTGTTTGAAACTGTGCTCTTCTGTCTTAGCACCACTTTGGTACCAGTATTGTGTGAGCTTTGAACCAGTAAAATGTAACTACGCTTAAAAAAGGCCAAATTATGAGTTCTGAGAGAAAGAACTTAGCCCCTCAAACTTGCATTGATTTACTATTGAATTGATTTTTCAATATGATTATCCGTTTGTAGTTTAAGCAGAGAAACAGCAAGAAGTATTTAAAACAACGCATCGAAATTTAAAAGTTTGTTTATAAGATTACTATCGTTTTTTGCAGCAATCGAGGCGCGTCCAGGACTAGAGATTATCAAAACAGAAGTTTTAGCTAACGGGGAAACAATAACAGCTGACGATAACGTGCCCCCGAAAAGAGAAAAAAATGAATCGAACTCACGTCAAGCGATTTCCGAGGGCTTCCTTCCCACAGAAAAAAAGGAACATCAAGGTATGATTTTTATATTTTAGATTATCCAGGAACTAAAGGTTTTAAGTTTTTTGTTTATCAGCATCTATGTTTAAAAACTAGAGCAAAGTAAACATTATTAGTCTGAAAGGGATTTATAGGACTATAACATCACAATCACAGAGAACAAGTCTGCAAAATGTTTTGCTACTGGCTGTTTGTTCTTATCAAATCTTTGTGTGAAAATAAACTGTTCTTATCTTCAAATTATTAAAATGCTAGTTGATTGAGCCAAAAATGCAATATTCGCTTGTTTTCGGGTAGGGATATTTTTCGTTGTTTACACTAAAGCAGGTGGCAATCGAATGCCTACAAAATGTAACACTGGGTGGACCGGAAATGCTATACAGCCAAGCTTTCCATTCTTGCATTACAAAACTAAATCCTAAAATATTTAAAAATGGTACTTTAAAAATTTGAGAATAGCACCCGAAAGTTTCCACTGAATGGTGCAAGATCGTAGTTCTCGAACGCAAGTGAAGCGTTTGCAATACTGAATCAAACCCGCCATTTTTTATTCTTAAAAATGGAGGATGACTCGATACGAGATTGACTTTAGGTTAGCAGAAAAAAGTTCCAAGACTAAACATCTTCCTTAAAAAAAGTTATTGTAAAATATGTAACGAGGTATTTTTTGCTATGACACAATTTCACTGAACACACCCAATCACGAAATTTTGCTTACAAAGGCCGATATACTTAGCACGTAGTAAAGATAATGCTAATTTAAAACCATAATGCTGATTATTATAATACTATAATTGATAACAGTTTTTGCTTTTGGTTCAGCAAGATTAATAAATTTTAGTTGGGGCACACAAAGGAAAAATTCTTAAATAGCCCAAAAAAAATTATCGCCAATACCCAAGTAAAAAAACTTCTTAGTTGTAGTTTAAAATGATATCTCGTTTAAAATTGATTTACCTTTGGATCTTCAAGTTCTAACTCAGAACTTGATCTAAAGACAATTTATTTGTCTTTATTAAAGCTTCATTTTGCCTGTCGAAAGTTCCTTGTTGTTCGCAATACTTAAACAACAAGCGAGTTAGTTAAAAGGCGAATAGTTTTCATTACTTACTTAAATACATTAGATACAAGAATTGCTGCTTCAATCATACTTCGATAATCTTCCTAGAGTTATTTTCTATTGTTTTTTTTTCAATGGAGTTAGTTGGTAGTAATAACTTGGCAGATTTAGTTTGTAGAATATCTATCAAAACTATCGGCTACTCGCCATATTTTAAACCTTTTTTTAACGTTTGAAGCATTTCCCCAGATATTATTTTTACGTGGAACCGTTAAATATTTTTGCTGTCTTATAATCACAAATGATGCACCAAGGTGTGTATTGAATTTTGTTATTACTTTTTCCATCTTTCTATGCACTAGGGGCGATTTTATCCGATCAAAAAGAGCATAAATTAGAAACAAAAGTAAGGTCAGAGAGAATAGCAATAAAACACAGTAAATATTCTACGCTCTTTAATGTTCAAAAGAACAAAACCATCTCTAGAGTTTTCACGGTTAAAAGTTTGCGTTAGTCACAGATAATTCTACAAACACAATCATTAAACGTGATAGGACTTTCACTTGTTGACCAACATAAAATGTTAGTTCTATAAGTTTGCGTTTTAAAGTTCTTTATCATTTTGTTCTTACTGAGTTGTCACATATACCGTACAATTTTGAACTCATATGGGTGTTTACGCGGTTTACGACGGTCTAGGGGCTAACTCTCGAAACGTCTTTTTACTCTACGTTGATGATAAAACTATCTGCAACCCAAATTAATTTAAGTTACGCTTTTTTACTCGTTCTCGATTAGATTTAAAACAAAAATGCTTAAGAATTCGTCCTAGACTTTTGCAGTAAAGTTGTGGAAAGTCAGTTTGGTAGTCAGAATGTCAATTTTTAAACAGTCTGCAACTGTAAATATATCTGTATTCAACGCCGCGCGGTCAAAAACCTCCCCTATTCCGTTGGCACGCAGACTATTTCATTTATTTTGCACTTAGAGAAATTCATGATCAGTATAGCAGTCTAGCTTATTTCCTTGTAAAATGCATTGTAGAACATAAAACTATCGTATCACCGCATGGTTTAGTTTTGATGCATGACAACAATTTTTTGTGTCCCTTTATAAAAAACACAAAAAAACAAAACACAGTATAACCAAATAAACGTTTTGTTTCTTTTTGTGCATACTGTTACAATTAAATAATAAAAAAAAACTGAATTGTTTTAGTTTGTTTGAGTTTTTTTTGCCAAATAGAAAAGGAAAATGTGTAAAGCTACATTTCTTGAGGTCAACCATTTGTTTGAACAGAAATTACACGGTTAGTCTAGCTATCGCATTTTGTTTGCTGAACTTAAAACTTTTAGTTAATTAGTTTTAATAAAATCATATTTCAAATTAGCATTTAAAAATAAGGATAGTGAAGATAAAAAATCAGGGTTGAAGTTTTCTTTAACATTAACTTTAGTAATGTCAGGAGCTGATGTTTTGAGCATAAGCAATTCGGCGCAACTGATAATCTCGTATACGGAGAGTTAAATTCATGATATAAGCAGATTGAAATACGGAAAACAGTGACTATAAAAATGGGAAAAACATTGAAAAAGTAAAAGATCATTTTTTTTTAAAACAAATAACATTTATAATAGGGCCATTGCATTTAGATACGTGAGTCATTCATCTACCCGGATTTCATGATTCCAAAGCAGAATTTTTGAATCATGATTCATTTTCTGTAAATAAACACATACATAACTGAATAAATGTAAAGTTCGCAAAATTTTCTCTGCTCTGAAATAACACTAAACAATTATATCCGATAAAGATAAAGCCGAAAATATTGGATCTGACAAAACAATTTCTTTTGAGCTGAGAATATACATTAACATAAATGGTACACTTATTATTCACACATTTATAATACTTTCTAGGTTTATCTTTGACACATATACATACATCATCTGAACCGGTTTGCTCAAAGGCCGGGAAACGTTTAACAGTATAACGATGGTTACACCAAAATTCAAGCAGCTTTTTTTTTCCTAATAAAAGGTTTACAGTTCTTATAAAAAAAAACTGCTATTTATAAAATTAAACCTTAAATTGATTTCCACAAGAGTAAAAACGGACCATGGCTGAAATATTTAACCATGATTTATAGCTAGTGAACCTTTGTACAACTGGGCCCAGATTTCCATCAACTCTCTTTGAAAAATTTACCTAAGAAATGTATTGAACATGCTTTTTCACAAGCGAAAGTATTATCAACATAAATTGTAACACTTTTGAAAGCCCTTTCTCTTGATAACCATATTTTTCATAAGTGAAAATACTGTCACCATTATGGTAAGACTTTGGATCGCCCTTGTTTTATTTTTTTTTGATAACCATATATGTTTTTTACAAATGAATAGACCATCACCATATATGGTAACACTTTGCATGGAGTGCCTTTTTTCTTGATACAATGTATATAGAAATCAAATAGGATATTATATGGGTGATTTAAAGTAGAACTTCATCTTCTTGTAAAGGATATGTCTATATGTTTTACTCATTTACTATACTCTCGCTCGGAAAAGATCTTTTCAACTTTACATCATCAATCTTCTATTACCACTGAGGACAGATTTTAATATCGACCGCCTTCCTACGCTTCGTTACTAAATAAAGATCACTGCTATTCCAGAACTTTTTAGTTTTCAAAATTTGGAAATCAACTCTATCCACTGAGCTCCAAATGAATGAAAGTGAGATGAAATGGTTTCTTTGTCAGATCGATAACACTAACCAGAAAATAATTTGCTTGAGTCATACAGATAGAGGAGTTAATTTGATGTAGATCAGTTCAAATATATAAACAAAAGATTGCTCTCATCGTCTGATGTTCTAAACTAGTACTCTCCTTTATAATAACAAGTTCTAATTTACAACAGCCGGCACAAAGTTGTCTCTTCAATTTAGATAAAGGAGTCCAAGTTTCTAAGCCATAAAAGGAACAGGCTCTATCGAAGTTTTAAAGTAATGGATTTCAAAGAATTTGAAGGACGGTCAGCTATATTTTCTTAGTTAGCTGTTAGCGTGTTTTATTCATTCTACGCACCAATGTAACACTGTTTAATTTGAATGTATAAAGTACTTAAAAATGTAAATCATAAAGCTTAAAGTATAAAATCAGGCAAAAAACGCCAGTGAACATGTAAAAATTTATTAGTGAGACGTATTTTAGAGATGGAAATCTTTTCTAGTAAGTTCAAATCTCTAAACTTTTGAGATCAGGACCTAACTACCAAATGTGTGAACGTGAAATGTGTTTTTATTGTTTATCTTAAAGGCATTCATAATATAACCATAAAGTAATGGTATGGACTCAGAAAAATTTGTATAAGACACACTTGAAATGTTTAAATGAAAGGTCACAATTACCTCAACGAACTGTTGTCAATGCGTGTTTGCGAATAAAAAAATGCTTTTTTGCTGAAATGTCGTAGATCTTGTATACAGAACTCTTTATTTTCTCATTTGAAGAAAGCTTACAAAATGGGAAACTATATTAGCTAAAATTAAAATATTGGTAACGCCTTTTTTCATAAAAGTTTTTTTTAAAAAAACAATGATTCTCACCTTCGTCTCGGAAAAGTGTCATAGCATGGATTAAAATGTCACGTATTTCTTATTCAGATTGTTCTAAAAGATTTTTATCTTTTAACCAAATCATGGCTCTACACTTTTTAGTAGGCAACGTGCCAACGATATTTACAACACGTACGGATTTTCAAATTCAATTTCCTCTTTGTTTATTATTTATCTGACTTAACTGCTTCTCAAAATTTATGTCTCGTTTTTGGAGCCAAAACAACCACAAATATAAAAATCCAATACAAATCTACTTCCTCTGTTTATTTCTCATTTTTGCCAATCATTAGAAACTGTTTTAATAATTCAGTTAGCACGTAACCATTATGTCAATGGAATGTCCACATTAACTAATAATTAACTTAAAGGTGGGCTTGTACACAGTTATATAAGCAAGTTCAGCCTCTCTAATCAAAGCACTCCATTAACTTAAATGGCACGTTCAGGACAAAGTTACCCTTTCAATCATCTTGAAAAAGCATCCTTAGAAAGGATGGCAGGCGTTGAAGAAACACAAAGGCCCTTCTGGGAAACGCAGATTGCATCTGCCTTAGCCATGCCGAGACCATTTCTCGTACGGCCGGGATTGTTGTCGGAGTATTCTCCTATTTCAAGTTCCAGATATAATTTGGAACAATACTACGCTTTCCCATCACAGCACCAACTCCAGGGTATGTTAAAGACAAAGGTCTGAAGATTTGCTTAGTATTGTCTTTTCGAGAAAAATCTGGCATTTAGCTAGCAGCATTATTCCAAAAAATTTTGGATTCTTTTGGGAAAAAATAAAAAAGCAACGCAATATTGCGAAATCAGTACACAATAATAAACGAAAACGCTAAAGTTCATTTTCAATCTAGAATAGTTTGTTATTCATCTACGTTCATGTTTCCACATATGTATACTGGGTAAAACGATAGAACAGCCTTAGAAGACTTTCTTGCAAGTTATTTTGCTATGAGCTGTTTATTTAAATAGAAATGTTGCTGTGAACAATGTGAAATAGTTCAAAGGCGGTAACACCCAATAATATGTGGAAAAAGGAAAGTCCCTAAATGTTTTTGTAACTCGTTTTATAAAACGACATAAATGAACAGTTTGTTTCAAAACCAACCCAAATTGACAACAATTCACAAGTGCTAAGAAAAAGGTTTGTTATTTTAGACTTTATAAGAAAATACTTTAAAACTGCAGTTTCAATCTAACATTTATATTTAGTAAAGATAGACGAATTTCCCAAGAATGTAGGTAGCAACATAGTTTTTAGCATAGTTTTTCAGTTTATTTCTTATGCTGGTATAAATTGGCATTTGTTTCTGCTTTAGAAGCAATACGAATTGGAAGCAGGTAACACAGATATGAGTAGCAATATTTTTATTTCAGATTACATAAAAAAAACGGCAAATCTGTTTTTACTCGTTTTGACTCATGCTATGAAACTGAGATAAAAAGTTAAGCCTTTGATTGGTGCCAAATGGGCTCCTTTCAAGTGATTTTGACTTATTTTGCTGAGAAAGTATTGCAAGTTCATTTCTAGAAGACCTTACAAACGGTCATTTTTTCATTTAGTTCCACACTCTTTATAACAGTTAACTCAACTTCAAGAAATTGGGCTTTGCCTCTTAGCTCAAACCGGATTCCTTTCAAAATCTGGTAAGATTTGGTGGAAACGAATACTTTGTGTTTTTTGTTTTGAACAAAACAAGGAGCAAGGAGTTGAGTTATGCTAGCTGGGATGTAGGGACGCCGAACTGTTTCCTTCACGTTTTTTGTAGTTTTAAGTATAATTATTGGCATATCTCTATCCTTAATGGAAAATTGATAAAAATGTCAATATTTCTTAGGATGAAATATTTTGAAGCTGCTTTCCCTTTCTGTAAAATATATTTGACCGTAAATATCTTACGAAGCTTCACTAATGTCTTTTTCAAACTTAAATGCTATCGGTATATATTTGCTAACAGCGTCATATCACGACGATATTGCTTCATCATAAAGTATTTCTATGTTTGAGCACTTAAAAAATTTTTCGGGCGTTGCCAAATATCCAGTGCTTTCTTGTCTTAGTTTTTAAATGATTATGAAAATTACTTTCTTCAAAATAAGGTTTTTGTTTGTTGTGTTTTCTTCTTTAAGTTTTATGTTTTTTTACACAAAGCGCATAAAGATTTTCAAAGCGTTTATATAGGATTTGATTCGATATTTTTATGACCAGAAGATTTTGACTTAGCTGAAGCATGAGATACAGCAAAAAATGAAAGGCTCGCAAAACCATATAACAAGAAATATTAAATACACCTTCAGTTTGAAATTGGTCGATTTTCGCATTTTTACTAATTGTAAGTTATAGGATTCCTTTTCTTTTAAACGGAAGAGAAAAATATGGTTCATATAGATCTCGATGTTATTCATGATATCAATTGGCCATCTCTATATCTTTTCTGGCGGTGTTTGCTTCAAAGTGAACAAAGTATTTGTCAGCTCTATATTTTTTCTACATATGTTTGTTCCAAATTGAATAAAGTATTTGCTTTTTATTTAGTGTTGAGCGAACGTTATGTTTTCTTATTTAATTTCAAGAACAGGCATAAATTTGAAAGTACAAGCTAGAGATTGAAAGAAACCGTTTGCATATTGTATATCATTGGTAGCATGAATCTTTCTTCCATCCACGAAGTTTCAACAGAGATTTGACAGTTGAACTACTTTTCCGCCAAAGTCGGCCCAGCATTCCATCCTTCCGAAGTTGATAAATGAGTACCAGCATCTGTTGAGAGCTAACCTGCGATGGATTAGTGCCCCGCTCAAGGGAGTTGGAGATTTTCATTCGTTTAAAATTATGGAAACTGAAGAAAAGCGACGGCTCCAGTAGGCTCAGAAAATGACTTAGCCAGCTAGCATTATGATGCAACTGCTGTAAAGAGCTAAAAAGGCAGAAAAACTAAAACTGTCTCAAGTTAAGAAAGTTTCTGAAAGTGGTTTCAATCGTTTTTCTAGTAAAACATTTGACCAGTCATTTATATAAGATTAAATACAAAACTGATTCTGTTTTATTCATAAGCAAATTACTCTAGCAGTATTTACAAGGTAAAGCGAAAAAGATTTTACAATTTCAGGGCGGCAAAATGAATCACACGAATCACTGGCCACGTTTGTTTCACTCACTTTAGGTTATGACAAAAGGGTCTAGAAATTGAAGAGCGGCAAATTTTACAAATACAGATTTCAGTGTATCGAAAACAGTATAGGTTTTCCATAAAGTAGCGCCATTACTTTCGACGGTTACTTTAAATTCAAAATGCCACCTAAAATTTCATTGTAAAATTCTTTTCGAAAATTTTTAATTTTATCGCTTCTGCAGGGGAACTCCGTAACTTTCTTCTGACTGCAAAATTTTTTAGTTTGTTTTGTAGGATTGCAGTTTATTCACATTTGTTAACATCTCCTTTTCTAGAAAATTCCAATGCAATCTTTCTTTATATAATTACAAAAAAAATTCTGCGAGTATTATTCTTGTTCAATCCACTATCTTTATTCACTAATATTGGCACAAAAACACAAATGAAAACATTTTTTAGATGGTATACAGCGAAAGTTATGATGGCGTTTTGGGTCTCCATGCATTCAAGAATCCGCTCTTTTTGGCAAGTACAAAAACTATTCTCTACTAAAAAGTTTTTTTAACTATTACACGTTTGGAAAGGCAGAACTCCACCTGCTAAAAATCTATGCTCATTGACAATCCATTAACCAATATACATTTCCCTTTGGAGAGCTAAGGAACCTTTTATCTGATTGGCTAAATTCCTTCCTTTAACGCTGCCAGGCGTCTCTCCCGCGGGGCGTTACACTGAATTATTAACTGGATACAAGTTACCTTTGTTGAACAATCACAATATCAAAGCGGGCGGAACGAAACCTATATTGGCACAATGAAGTAGCATCCTGTTTTCGTCTCTTCAAGGGATATTTAACTCAAGGGCTCCATATAATCCAGTAAAAATTCAGTTCGGCTCAAATTTTCTTCAATATATTTCAGCTTCCTTTACTGGGTTTTTGTTGAATTAATTGCATTATTTTAACTTATTTTTTTAAAACAATAAAACAAAAAGTTAGTAAACAAGTGTAAATATTAAAAAGTTGTTTATGCGGCCATTTACACCCACTAGTTTAAGATATCCCAAATAGAGCAAATACCCAATGCCAAGAAAGTACAGGCTTACATATACCCCGACAACCCATATTTTGTACCACTGTGAACAGTTTAAGAGGGTTTTGTTATAAGTTTTGTTGAACAGCTTAGCTAAAACATATTTCTATATATATTGCTATTCCTAAGGGCTGAGGATATTGTAAGAAAGTATATGCAACATTTTACTGTTTTCAAAATTATATTTTCAGATTACTTTAGTAACGAGAGGAAAGTAATCAGCAGTAAACATCTTGTTTTGTCAGAGTTTCTAATGTCGTATCGTAAACAATCTTGTGAGATGATAGATTGACAGTTTATCGGTGCTTCTGGCATATTAAAATTATATTCATTTGCGCCGCCTTCTAGACTTCATTAGGCAATGATTATTTTCCCCTTGTTGGTAGATCTTTGCTTTGATTAAGTGCAATGAATGATATGAAAAACAAAAGCAAGGATTATTGTGTCACTACCTATACTTTAGTATATCAAATTACGAAATAGTACAAAGACACTGTGAATGTAAAAATC
>ERZ1740055.258-NODE-258-length-12606-cov-7.450004_pt1 | contig 12606 bp, 3 predicted proteins | sample MGYA00581747_ERZ1740055 | MGnify/ENA primary metagenome ERZ1740055 (study PRJEB43018, sample SAMN04849739) | marine metagenome | isolation source: floating plastic debris | place: Pacific Ocean | collected 2008-08-28 | study: EMG produced TPA metagenomics assembly...
AGTAGTAGTAGTAGTAGTAGTAGTAGTAGTATTAGTAGTAATAGTAGTAATAGTAATAGTACTAGTATTCGGATAGTGTGAATTAAAATGAAGCAAAAAAATTCCTCGAAAGTTTCCCCTCTAGAGAACAAAAGTTAATAAAAGCAACTGGGTTTGTTGAAATCAGTGTTTATGAACAGGAAACACGCCCGTCCCTTTTTGCCCCAAGGGAAAACACCACAAGTCTGAGAACTTGGCGTCACCGCAAGGATGCCGAACACTTTGTTCTAAGTGCTGAGGTGCGAAGCATTACTTTATTTTATTGTGGAGTTTTTTTCGTCACAAGTGATCTTAGAACATTTTTTCCTAATATATTGAAAGTGAAGAATAACAATTTGATTTAGAATAGAAAGATACGGGTGTTTATAGTAGGGGGCTTGAAAATTGTTATGTTAGTAACAAAAGAGGAACTGTTTTTAATGTTTGAACAAAAAGATCGTGCAAAAGTTTGGATCATGCAATTTGAATTTCGTATTAAAATAATAGCAAAATAAACAAAAGTTAAAACAATTAGCAACTTAGAATATTAGTAAATTAATCACAAGAATAAAGAGAATGGCTTCAAAAAGAAGCTTTTATGCTAAAGAATAAGAATTGAAAGAAAAGGAGAGGGATTTTTCAGAAAAACCAACTGGTCTCGCTTTTCTTTCAACTCAAAGGTTCTACCATTACTCTAACCAGCATGTATAGTTTTGATAACTTGTTATATAAGTGTAACTAAATCAGAAAAAATAAACTAAATATAATAAAAGGAACAAGGGTTCTTGCTCTCTATTTTGTAACAAATATGAGATGCAAAAATCTCTAATACTTTCTGCAGTAAACCGTCATATTCTTCCCATCATTCTTGCATATTTGTATGCTTTTATTGTTACCAATTTGCACAGTTATTTTATCTATACAAATTTTAAAATATAACTGACCAAAAGGCAAGAATTAAGAAGATTTGAACAGTTAAAAGCTTCAGTGCTGACACAAGAATCCGCGCAGACATTTGGAATACCCCATTTGTCAACTTAACGCACATGTATATATATTACGATATTTTTAGCCTTAAAGAATCTATTGTGCTAAACTTGAAGAGTAAGTATATTTATAATATAAACCACTGCGAAAATACAAGACGAGAATTCAAGTACTTGTAATTTCATTGTTTTCTTGTCTTGCGTAACATCCTTGCAATAGAAGGCTTGGTTAACGCAAGAAGAAATGTCCCTGAGGAGGAATTAATGTTAAAAGTCAATAACTTTGAGGTGTCAGTTAAACATACCTTCATTAAACCATAACTCCGGAAAGAATCTTTACAATGAATGAATGCTGATTTATCGTGTAAAAATGGTTAAAAGTGTTTTTCCCTAATTGTAGAGGTTATGACATTATATACAAACGCCTTATTTTCCAAGAGGGGTCACTCTTTGCAATAAAGGTATTCTGAATGGAAATGGAAATTTCTTTGTAAATGTAAGCTTGTTTTTCATTTTGAAAAGAAAAAGAAATTCCCTCATTAAAGAACACTCGACTCGATATTGGCCTCTTTGTCGCGTGCCCTGACAACTAAGCGTAGATGCGTCACTTTCAAGTCTAATAATTACCAATAAAGATTTACACGCTAATCCAGGTATGGGTTAATGCTAATGCGACATGATTAACTCTCTGTCCACCAAATTATCTTTACAAATTGGATAATTTTAGTTACCTTCAGTAGCTCTTTCTATTTAGCTTTAAATATAAGGTAATTTAGCATTCAAAATCTGTTAGCTATATGGAGTGTGCCTAAACAATAGCTTTACAGAAGTACTGCATACATTTCTTCGTTCATTGTCTCGCACACGTGGTCTTCCGCTTAAAATATTTAAATTTTACACACTTCACAATTGTTTCACAATGCAGTTGCATTAGAGAGTGGCTTCGCGAGCTAAGCTTCCGTGAACAACTGTATATGTACTAAAAGTCTAAATTTAGGATCATGTTTTAGATAAATTGCGTTTGGTGAATTTCGATAATCTTCCAAAATTCTGGAGGCGAGCAAAACTTGTCATTGTTTCACATACTATTAAAATGATGTGCACCACTTTTTTTAAATGTAATACAGCAAAAATTATTTTCCTTGAATGAAACCAATTCTTGTAAAATTTGTGCTTCCTCCCTATTATATATCTTTATGTTTATGCTAACAATTTGTACTTTTAGTGTTTAATTAGCTGTTTTATTGTGTTTTGTTCCTGAAATTGAAAATACTCGTACAGTTCGTCTAGGCTGCCAAATTCGATTCTCAGCAAAACTGTTTAATTATTACTTCGAGCTAATCTCGCGGGTAAAAGGCCTAAAAATAGCTACTTTTTTGTTTGCTTATCTTATCATCAGTTTTTGATATTTGTTTTCTATCAACGAATATATCTAAGCGCGGTAAGTCCAAACTAGAACACAATAATTATACCATGCGCCAAAATATTAAAAAGATTGACTATTCTCGCCTTGTATATTTTACAGTAAACTAAGTTTCACGTAATCCGTAACAAATCCTTGTAAGCCTGAGTTCCACAAACAACAATATAAAGTTGTTTTACTATTTGCATAAAATAACTGGAATATGAGCAGTGCATTCAAATTGTACAGTTTGTTTTCAAGCTGAATTTACTAGATAAAGCAATTAAGTACTTTATTTCACCTTTCTTATCTAAAAAGGTAAACGATTTTTTTTTATATTTCATTATAGTGTTTAAAAAAAGTACAGAAAACTAACTTTTTCGTTTACCTACAACTGTTTATACTTTTTCCATTCAAAGCACACTCGTACTGAAATTTTTCGGAAGCGAAATGGATTTAATTTGGTTCAGCCAATTAATGAACTAATCCTAACTTTTACATGTTCAACAATATTTTACCAGTAGACAATGTCACAACAGACAATCATTTTCCATTGAGAACAAAATTATCTTTCCGTAAACAAAGAGACAGAAGTGAATATATTGAATTCGGGTTCAAATTAAGCCTTTTTAAGGTTTTAAAACGATTTTTTTCCCGGTGTTTAGTTTATAGATACCATCTAACACACGAACAGTCGCGGTATGCACAATACAAATTGAAACCTCAAAAAAAAAAAAAAAAGAAAGAAATGCAAATTTAAATATTGAGAACTATTTTAGACTTAGACGGGTTTTTAGTGTCCACAATGGGAAATATTCACTAAAGTTTTGTCCATCCACCACTTTAATAGACATTTTTATTTAATAGTTCTTGTCTATTTCATTACTGTGAAACAGTAAACAGTGCCAACGGTACGCAAATAAGAAGCTCTCTGAAAAAATAAAATTGATTTTCGAATGCTCGAATAAAACTCGACAAACAAGCACAGCTTAAGATCCAAAATGCGTAAGCTGCATTCAGGATGTAACTTTCTGTAGAGCGAACCAATGTCAAAACAAAGATTTTTACTTATGTATTTAACTGATACTGCTCCCGTACAATTTTTTGGGTGACACAAATTTCAGTGAAAAATTCCTCTCGCAGTGAAACAAAGAAAACATGGAAACAAGACCTTAAATCATTCTAAACTTTACTCTTTAAGACAATAAAGCTTTGAAAGCTCAATCAAACGAGTTAAGTATAGTTTTTAGTAAGGTTTGTCGTCTTCGACTTTGGTAGAGAATTGTTTCCGGCGAGTCATGCAGCTATAAGTATAACTATAATTAAAATTTTAAGTCACCCAAATCTTTATAAAGAAAGGGCTAACTTAATTAAAATTGTAAAGAAAAAGACGCAGTTGGAACTGTGGTGGCAAGATGATTTTATTAAAGTTTTTTTAGTTCACAAGATAATTTTAAAGATTTTTTACTTTTCAACTACGATATTTCTATTTCGTCGTGATAAAAACAGTTTTAATAACGCGGTAGAACAGCGAAAGTATTGTCTTTAAATCTACTGATACTTAATCACTTTTTCTTCGTAAATAAAACGGTTCGCTTGAACTCTTGGAGCAAAACAGATAAGCTCAAGATGCGATAAACAACACAACGGAAATAAAAATTAATGCGGAAAAAATTCCGCGTAATGTTATTCACAAGAATATTACGTGTCCTCGTTTTCCAAGATTCAGCTACATCACTCGTGACAAATGTTGTCAAAAACTTTGCATTGCTTTTTTCAATTTAGTTTGTTGTGTAAAATTGCTAGATTTTAAGTGCGTGCTATGTAAGGTGGTAAATTTTGCAAACTTTCAACTTCATTCAATCACCTAACTAAGAAACATTACATTTTTGACTGAAATTAGAAGCTTATGTTCCACATTAGTAAATTTTCAGTTTTTCAACTAGCATAACATTTTAAGCAGAACCGCAAGGAGACTTGTAATTATGTATAGAAGAAAAAGAGAACAAAGACAAGAAGTTACAAAGTTCTAGTTGATATTTCCGCCGATGAAACTCTCAAAAAACTATAAGACGAAGGAATTCATGCCAGCAGAAAGTTTTCCTTTTTGTTCATAACTATAGAATATTTTCTTTGACTGAGGCTTCGCAAGTTGAAAAATTCAGTATTCAATGATCATTGTTTTTGGTCATACATATATTTATCTATGCTTGCAGTTCTGCGTGAATATCTCATATGTTGCCAATCCCATGCTGGGTTAATAATTGCAGCGGGTTCTTTGCCTAATTTCAATTCTAGTTATATTATTTATAAGCTGAAGTTATTTATTTACGATCTTAAGTTCATCTTTGTGAACAATAATATTAGCCAAAGCTAGTCATTGGTACCAGCTACAACCTTATTAGAAAACCAGAATCTTAAATTTTGTTAAAAAGGACATATTTATCTACAACTGATGTGATTCCATTTTGAGAAATATTTTAAAATTAATTATAAATCATCACCGCTAAGTTTAGATACGGTATAGCATCTATACAATACAAAGCTATATTCCTTACTCAGTTCTACTTTACTAGAATATATTACATCATCCGGGTTCTTTACCAACCTACTACAACTGTACACGAAAACGATAAACAACGTTTTCTCAAACTATAAACAACAATTTATGAAACACGAATCTTTAGGGCAAAACAAAAGCTGTAAAACTACAGCTAGATTATTATTTTTCACAGGGAAATTTCATTTAAGTGCATATCTAGTGGATTCTTCCAAACTCGGTATAGAATAAGTATTTAAAAATACCGCTACTCCTTCTGTGTGAATTCTATGTGATAAACGATTTGCCGTTTTCTTATAAAATACGTGCGTTGCGCACCAGTTTCATAAACGCCACATGTTGGCTTACTTTAAACCATTCCATTGCAATGAACTTTTACAAATTTCTTGCGACAACTAACTTACAGGATTGTTCAAGCTTGTCAAGTTTATTTGATTCATTGCGAGCCCATAGGGAATGCCGCTCTCACCCGGGTAGGGGGCAATGCTGGGTAAATCCATTAGAATGCAATTCATGGCATTCTGCGTTGCCGGTGCATTTCCAGTAAAACTCTGAAAACAATAATAAATAAATAAATAAAATGTTAATACCAGTGCGACTAGAAAATCACGATCTTACACATTCATAAAAGGGAATAATTTTCTTGGTCTAAGCAAAAAAGCGCAATGAACTTATCGGCTTATTAGTATTCAACTTGACACAAAAGCCTGATAAGCAATAATTAACTCTGCAGTAAAACCTGGACGTCATTTTTCAAAAATACAAATAATTGCTATCAAAGCTATTTAGTTTTTCAAAAGGCACGTGCGGCTTGAAGTGAAAGGAATAAGAGAAGATAAGACGTTAGCGCTGAAATTCCATGAACCCCGGGAAATAAAACCAATGAAATCCTCTGGAAAAGTTTGGAGTATAAGCCGATTTCCTTTGTCGTTTCGGCAACGATTCTTTCTGAATGCGCCAGAATAAGTCTTAGTTCTGGCAATTCTAGTTTGTGTATTTATGTGTAATGGGGTGATAAAATAATTAATGCTACACTAAGCAAATGTTATTTTTCGCAAAACAAATCGTGATGTTCGAAAGCAGCCTTGTTACAAAATCGCTCGCTCGAATCCGTAATAACCATAAGCGTGCCAACACTTGAATGTTATCGCTATATCTTGATGAGGAAAAAATATCAAATTATCGCTGCGAAACATGATGAAATCGATATATCCTAGTTCCAAATCAATGAATGTGCATCATACGAGCTCTAATTAACAAGTTACAAAAGTAATGTAAATTAACATTAATAGCTTCCAAATGCTTAACATCTTACCTGCAAATTACACGCCTCCTCCAGCCAACTGACTTGTCTCACAAGTCTTTTTTGCCTTTCCATTCTTTTGCTCTCATTAAGGAGTCTTTGCAGATGTTTTATGTATTCAATGGCAGTCCTAAGAGTTTCAACTTTAGAAAGTTTCTTGTTTGACGGGCTGGTTGGAACATGTTTCCTGAGGTTTGTGAAGCCATCACTTACAAGTTTAACCCGGTTACGTTCGCGCTCATTTCGCCGCAATACAGACGCATGCTCCTTCCTGGTGCAGTGTGGAGTGCGACAACGAGATCTGTGTTTTCTTGAAGGTTTCTGGCTGATGCTTGGTAATTCCGGACTAGCAGCAGGCGGGAGGGGAGACGTTGATAAGGACGATGAAATTGATGGAGTTGGAGAGTACGCGGGTGACATGACAGGCGAATTTAAAGGCGAACAATCTGATGACGCAGATGAAGAGGAATCGTAACTTAGCTCTGCAAGATCAAGATCATCCAAATTTGGAAGCTCAAAACTAAGAGTTTCCTCGTTAGCCATCGCTGTAAAAGCAACAAAAATTCCCGGCCCAAGGTCCAAGCTTCAGATTGCAACAAATTAAATGTGTGGGGCGTGACGTTTCTGGGTGGCGTAACTCTCAACCTAATTAACGTACCGCGCTAAGCTCCTTCCGCTAGACAAGCGTGTTCCTTATAAGCTCTGCACGAGGTGTGCAAAGTAGAAGTATTTGTCGACTCCACTGGGACTTCACGGTATGCGCTTGGTGGGTGGGGCTTCTGGTAAGCTGTCATTTATGACATGCCTACACAACAAGATACGGAGGGATCTAGGCGGCTCGCTTTTATTGTGTTAATATAAAAAGCGCTCTTGTATTGTGCATATTCTACGCATGGACACTTAGATCATCAGACAACAAAACAATGAGCGATCGTGCTGTCAGCTTAAGCCTCGAAGACTTTAAGAAGCAAATAACACCCTCATCTTTTTGTCTTCAGTATATATTTTAACACAACGACCAAAATTTTCGAACTGCTTTGCACGTGCCGAGTTATTCGTGACATAAATCTCAACTCCAAATGCAAGAACTAGTCTTAACAATGAGTAGGTCACTTACGGCCAATCAGTGCGAAGTTAAGGTCAAGAACTTACTTTTTTAAGATACAAACGCTCATACAACATATTCTAATGTTAATTTCCGTATTCCAGGAGACTGCAGAGTCGCCTTCATATGCTAGTGACCTTTAACTAAACAATCATTAATCTAGCAAAAATTTTAGCGGCTGTTTTCCATAAACAAGCTTCGTTTACAATTGTTAAGACTTTTGTTTTTCTAGAGGAAGTTGAAAATCTATTCCCTTTTGCTTTTATGTGCACAAGAATTGATTATATAAACACAATAAAATACAAATAACTTACTCTGTGTTTTCGTCTATAACTGCGCTGATGATCAAGCTTAACTGCTCAATTTGCATTCCAATGCATCAATTATCTTTTCACGGTAACTTAATAGTCCCTGGTAATAAGCCTAAATTTCTAATTAACGTCCTAAACATTTTGTCTTTCTAACTAATTTTTTTCAAGTTTCGCTGAACCGTTTTTTAACTACGCCATGTGTTGTTGAGTCCGAGTGGAGCGCAACTTATCTGAACCATATTTTTGTCTACACTTTTTTATCTGTGCATTTTTACTGCATGAGAATTTCACAAATAGTCAATTTGAATTCCTTGGTACCAGTATTATGTACATGGCAATTAACTTTTACGTCAAAAACAAAACAAGTCGGAAACAAATTTCTAATTGTGAAGATTGGCTTTCCCTAAAATTTGACATCTTTGTGAAAGGCGAACGGTTTCGTGTGCTTTGCAATGTATCTTTGGCATATTCTTTTATTCTTGGTTGTCATGCATTTCCGAAAGGTCAGCCATTGTCGCTAGCGCCACGCGTCCCTCTTAAGTGTGTCAAAGTAACATTGATTCAGATGCTCAAGAAAAGATCCATCCGATATAAAGCGCACGAGCTTCTGTTTAACTAAGGCCGAATTTCAATTACTCCAACCCACGCGTCGCGAACGCGAGTATGTCAAACATACATCACACACGTCTAAATAAGCGTGGAAAGCAACCTTAAAAATCTTTCCATACGTTAGTTTAAGTTTTTAATTAGGATCAGTATTTGCCTTTTGGGATGGTTGAGGTTTTGTCAAACAAACTTGCATTAATATTGGTTGATATTTTGTTTTTAAAAGCAGCACGCGTCTGGCGCGTGCCAAATCTAAAGCTACAATGTCATTAGGGGATATTTACATGTTAAGGAGTCGATAGAGCTTCTTAAATACCGCAGCCTTAATGGCCATCTGTTAAAAGGGTGTGCAGGTTTAAGTTGGGTGTTTAATCACAGACGAGCTGGCAGGCGGAATCATGCCTACATTGAAGTCTCTGTGAGTCACTCTTTGCAGAGTTATTCGCTTAATCGATGCAAATGCGAAACTGAAAATACAATAAATTTAAAAACTAGAAACGATTAGAGATGGTTAAGTGGTTTCCAAAGTCTTAATTTACAGAATAGAATTAGTTTGCAGAATGCTTCATTTATAGTGCACCACTCAAACTCTGCCAAAAATGTTTATCGGCGAAAAAACACTGTAACAGATGCCGAAAGCAGTTTGCAGGAACGCATTTCATCGACTTAAAAACTTCAAGTGACTCTTACAAATATTGTTTATTAGTTCGGTGTTAATATTTCTTATATCTGATATTGGAGCATTGTAAAATAGATGTGCGGGCTATTTCGTAAATTGAAAAAAGACAACAGAATCTAATAACGCTTTAATTCTTGCAGTTTATGGATGTCTGTTTAATTTGTCAACGCTTTTTTCTTTAAATCATTTATGAAACATCTTTCGGTAAGGTCTTGCGGTTTGACCAAACTGTGATCAAACGATAATAAACAATAACAGTTGGGATGTTGGGAGATTTCGCGAAAATCTTTTCATTATCTCTTGCTATCAAACATTTTAGTTAATGGCTTCATTTTCAATGACAACAGCAAATGATGAATATTGGAGAATAAAGCGGCTGATTCTCGCTCGGTTTGTTCCAGTTTCGGTTATGATTGAAAGGTTTTGTATAAACAGTTTTAATAACATTCTTTTAAAACATTTTGAAAATGTTGGCAAAACAGGCACAGAGGCAAAGTTTTCAATTTTTTTCAAACATTTAGCTGCTTACTAAGTGCCAAAATTGAACGTCATTATGATTACGCCAGTGTGACTCCTTTTCTGGCGTTTTTACGAAATTTTGTTAGTTTTTAATACAAAGAAGAAGCTGAGTTTGGTGTAAATAAAAAAATAAAATCCCCAAATGACCAACTAGCTTAATGTGCTCCACTCTAATTGATATGCAAATCTTTTCTAAATCCAGTCTTTATGCAAACAACTTTTCGCTTGTGTTTATGAAAAGTTGAAGACGTTCTTTTGAAGGAACGAGTTTAAGGAAATGATCTAAAAATACCCGTATCCAGATATCTATAGAAAAGTTCACAAGAACGCTTTTTAATACAAACAAACAAATTGTCACAACCAAAGATAATTCATTTCCATTGCATGCCACCACACAGACATTTCATAGAGCTTTTCACGAACCCTTTTGGGGTACTTCCATTAAATTGAGTGCACTAAAGGTTTTAAGCGTTAATATGACGTCTGATATAAAACTTTCCTTTCCTTTTTACTGATTGCGTTCAGAAAAATGCCAAAAAAATACGTCAATGTAATCTACTAATGGCTTGTTCAGCTTCACTGGTTTTTCAACTCGTGTAAACACTGGTCCTATTTATCGACCAGACAAACAACTTTCAGTCAAAGTTTTATCAGGGAAGAAAAATTTGCATGTTAAAAATCAATCTGCTTTGGCCCCCGTCTTGCCCTTAAAAGTTCAATAGACTTGGTCTGATCACTACAATGTTGGAATTAACTTTGAACAATGTAAATTGTTTGTGAAAGTCAATGCTAAATCCCCAAGTCACTTTTTGAATTCGGGTACTAAGTCTAAGTAAGTACAAAATATGTTTATGATTTTGGGACCGATCATTCTTCGCTCTCGATTTATAATCAATTTTTTTTTTCACTACTTATTTGGCAATTTGATTGACTGGTCAATAAAAATGAACCAACTTGATTTAAGAGGTCCGGTATAATATCAAAGATACATGTCATTTTATCTTTTTTTTTGTCCATGTTTAACAAAGCACCATCATTTATCTTATAACAGCAAGTAAACTATTCTTCGCACTCTTCGCTTTCTTATAAAGATCAATTTGATCTAACGATTGAGATCAACGTAATATGTTATAGACACGTGGGGTTGTAGCGGAATGTAGTTACACAACCATGATGGTTTAGAAATCACTGACGGCAAACAAACAGCCCGTAACAATGTTGTCGGCTGTTCTTTTATCATTTATTAATGCCTTGAAGTTCCAATAAAAGCGATAGTTTGTGAATAAATCTAACCATAGTCAGCTTGCTGAGTGCACGCGACCACACGCGTTCAGAGAATAATTAACCATGTTGCTATTAGACCGTGAATCAATTATTCATCAATTTATTAAGCTTTTAAACGACAAACTGAAGGAAAAAGTTTTTTGTCTTTATAACCAGGTCGTTATATTAAACACGGGTAAAAAAAAAAGTACTGGGAGCTGCGAAGACGCTAGTCAAACCTATTTCACTTATCTGCTTTAAAATCGCAATTGTTTTGCTTTGCCTAATCAGTAACATCTTAATGACTTTTAGCTCTTTGTGGGTTCAAGTTTTAAAAACTTAACTTTGACAAAAGGCAATGCTTTTTAAACAGGAAAGACGCGGGCGACACAGCAAGAAAAGCACATTCCAACACGCTAAATTTATCCCTAACGCGGTTATGGGTCAATAGGTTTCGCATGCATTCTGAACATCAATGCTGCAAGCAGAAACTCGGACGATAAAAAAACTTTGAAATTTCGATATCGCTCCAAACGTCACTCCCCTTCTTTTGTTGTAACCGATTCTAGTTGTATTGAATATTTGTTTAAATTGATCATGAAACAAACTTAATTTCGGTTTAGTTTAATTATATTTATGGTAAAATTTGAGTATTAAGTAGAACAAATAGAAAATAAATTTATCACATGAAAGAAATGATGCAAAAATATTTGAAAATGATCTAATTTGGTTTACCTCACAAAAGTCGTACAACCTTACTTTAGTTCATATCTGAAAAAGCAATGTCTGGCGCAGTTGGATTTTATATGAATTTCATAAAAGTGTTTTTATCGGCGAAGAGAGTTAGCACTTTTATTTGATTTTACAACTGTACAAGTCTTTTTGAGAACATTTAAAATTTCTGATATCTTGAACTTCTTTAGAACTCGGAATTAATAATTGTTAAATCAAGCGATTTTTTAATTTGTATTCAGGAGGCTTAGGAAATGTAGTTTTTGAAATGTTAGTTCTCCAATACCATGCGATTTGATGTTATAAGTTTCTCTTTTGATCGTTTTCGTCAAATCCGAGGAAGGCATAGAATACACGCTCTGTTATAAGAACCTACGAAAGCCGAGAAGGGCCACTGACATTTCCATATTCAAAATTTCCATATTCAAAATTCCCGAATTAAAAGTTTCCGAATTCAAAGTTTCCAATTTCAAAATACAGTTCCGAATTCAAATATTTCCGAGTTCAAAATTTTCTGAATTCAAATATTTCCGAGTTCAAAATTTTCCTCCTTCCGCGGTCTGAGTTCATTCCGGTCTCATGTAATCACCCTTTATATGACCGGCACCCGGTCATGCAACTGAAAACACAAATGGCCGGTAGTTCTGAGTGTGTGTGTGTGTGTGTGTGTGTGAATGTTTTTTTAAAAAGAAGTTTTACAAATTAAAACAAACATCGATTGTTCCTATATCGATAAGTACCATCAAGCGATTCAGTAGCTGGCGTTAGTTGAGAAAATTGGTTCGTAGCTTTGTACCAGGAACACTTACTGTAAGTGCTGTAGTTTTATATGACAAGCAACTCAAAACACTAATGGCCAGCAGTTCGGGATTTTTTCTAAACATTAGAGGTTTTACAAACTAAAATCAACATCGAAAGTTCTAATATTGTTAAGAACCGTCAAGCGATTCAGAAGTTGGTGTTAGAATTGAAAATTGGTTTGTAGTTTACGCCAGGTACACCCACTGCATTTAGTGAAACTCACTCACCAACGTGACAATTTTAAAAGCACAAATAATAATAATAATAATAAATAAATACTTTATTTAACGTCAATTGCGAAGAAAGTGGTTGCCCATTCTT
>ERZ1740055.259-NODE-259-length-12603-cov-8.443736_pt1 | contig 12603 bp, 8 predicted proteins | sample MGYA00581747_ERZ1740055 | MGnify/ENA primary metagenome ERZ1740055 (study PRJEB43018, sample SAMN04849739) | marine metagenome | isolation source: floating plastic debris | place: Pacific Ocean | collected 2008-08-28 | study: EMG produced TPA metagenomics assembly...
GTAGGTAAATGAGTACCAGTATCTGCTGGGAGCTAACCTGCGATGGATTAGTGTCTCTTCCAGGGGGAGTCAAAGACTCTCATCCGCTTAACACAGAAATCGGAGATAAACGCCGACTCCATGGGCCACTAGGCTCGTAAAGGATTTAGCTTTTAGCTTTTTTTTTAAGCTGCTGTCAGGCGTGAGGAAAACAACGAGTTCAAAGTTCACACAATAACACACGACGCTTTCTTTCGGTTTATTCTCAAAAAATCATTTCTTCAACTTGCCTTTGCTAACTTTATTAATGACTTTTCTGTCTGATTAGTTGAGCGATACTAAAACAATTAGACCCGTAGCCAGCGTATTAACTCTTTTACCAGATGAGTGGGGGAACAGATGAAAGTCGACCTTAGTTGTAATAACATCACTCCTCAATCTAAACAATTTCAGATATTTAATTTGATTACCTCTTACTCTAACACTTGAAGTTAGCTCCACCAATCCGTGTTTGTTTTTCACCGTGCAAACGTAGTTTCCTCTATCAGATAACTCAGCGTACTGAATATGCAACTCTTGTCCGCAGTCGTGGATGCGATACCTGCGGGTACCCAAGCTCTTACTGGGATCTAGTGTTCTGTTTTGTGTTGCGGTTTGAACTGACCAAATAATTTGAGCAGTGGACTCGGACAATACTTCACACCTATGTACTACTATATCATCCACAAGCACTTCTCTCAACAATCCGCTGACAAGTTTAATGCGTGGAACACCTATCAATGCAAGAAATACTCACGTGACTAGAATCACAACAACTTTTAAGGCTCCTACCACCATGACAGCTGATCGCGCCATACTGTATCGTAAGAGTGAGAATGGACCCCAGAGTAAATTGTAGATTGGGGGGAGAGGGGGCGTGTATTATTCCAAGTGCCGCAGATGCAAGTATTTTTAGGGAGTTCGGGACATGGTTTCCCAAAATGCTTGAAAGTTTGAGATTTTAGAATTGCTAGAAATGCATGTAAAATCGTAAAAAAATAGTCGCGAAATTTATATAAGGTGAAGTGGTTTTAAACTTCTGAAGCTCCAATTTTTCAAGTTTAATCACTCAATTTTTACAAAGTTTTTTTAAGGATAAATGCGGCATATTAATTGACGGGTCACACACACAGGACGCCAAAATAATTCATTGAGACTAAGTTTGTACCGGTCTCGCAGACATCCCGGGTTCGACTCTCGTTGAAGTCTGAAAAGTTTTTTTTTTCAGGCATTTTTTTTCTTAAACAACATCATTGTTTACACCATGGTACAAACTCAGTCTCAATAATCATAACCACGACGATCATTCATAACCTCATTGTTTAAACCGTGTTACAAATCAGCCTCAACAGATGCTGTATACCTCAGAGTGACGTTGATGGACCCACTAAAAATGACCTGCTTTCCCAGTTGTGGCTTCATAGCTCAGTTGGTTAGAGTGCCGTACCAGTATCGCAGAGGTCACGGGTTTAAGACCTGTTGAAGTCTGAAAAATTATATTTTCAGGCTCTTTTTAACCGATTTGCTTGAATTGCTTATATAACCGCGACGATTCTCCATAACGTCAAAACAATTCATTTATCAAACTCAACAACCAATTGCAGTTGGTTTTCTATGCATTTTGAGCGCTTAGGTGACACCGCAGCAGTATCGCGTCGCAGCCAATCATATCCTTTGAATACACCCAAAGTCATTTTAAGGTTCTCAAACATAAACCACAAACAAAGAAATGATCTTTAAAGTAATACATACAGTTTGCAATGTAACAGATATGTTTCGGGAGTACAACTCCCATTTTACAATGCCGTTAGCTTAACTTTATTTAGAATTATGCAAACTTGTTAAGAAAAAATTTTATTATAATGATAATTCTATGTTAAATTGCCTTATTTGTTGGTTAAATGTTGGCTTTAGCCATTTAATGTGGAGAACCTCTTTGATTTTAAGATCCATGTCCACTGAACTACTATCTAGAATTTCAAAACAATGCTCACCGCATTTTTCACTGCATCCTTCTGAACACTTTGGGAGTCTGTAAATATGCGACATTTTGTCTGTCGCTAAATGTTCACGCATCCGTGTGGCAAGATGTCGGGTTACGTTGTTTCACTGACATAGCTGGCTGCACAGCCAGCACAAGTGAATTTATATACCACACCTGCGCGGGGGCTCTTTGGTTTTCCAAATCACATATTGGTCGAAAATGACTCGCTCTATCAAACAACTCCTAAAAATACCGTTTCAAGAGGTAAGAGAGGTACCAATCCCATTTCCCAGCCCATTTGTTTTCGGAATCCCACTTCGCAGTGCTCAAATCCCATTACCATTTTTTATTTTTGGCCTTTTTTTCCCCATTCTCAGTGAACAAATCCAAGTCCCAGTGGCTTGAATCCCATTTTTCCAGGGCAAAAACCGGCCAATCCCAATTCCCATTTTACCCCTTCAGGACTCTCTTTTAACAAAATAGCTTCGATTTTTATCTGAAAGGAAAAATAAAACGACCACCTTTGACTGTCATTTTCTTAAGATCATCAGTTGTTCTGAGAAAGGCAAACGTTCCAAACGTCAGCTCTCACACTTCCTAAAGTTATGATATTAGTTTTCAACAGTTGTCTGATATCACACGTTACTTAATGTTTGGAAGGAAACTCGTATTAGCTCTTAAATATCACTTTTTTTTGTTCTATCTTAGTAAGTTTATCATCTCAATCATTAGCGCTCACCTGGTTGTTCGGAAGGTGTTCGGATAAATCCATCTTTCTGACAAATATATTTTACGTCCTGATCTCGTCGAAAGCGCAAAATAGCTGGTAGCGCAGCGGAGTTTTCATCTTCTTTTCCTGCAACATTCAATGATTACTTCAGTGCAAACTTAACTCATAAAGGGTGAAAGGATAGAAAGTGAAAGGCAGTAAATTAAAATTCTATATTTTTTGCTTGAATAACAGAAAAAATTAGATTTATCTTTGCAAATTGTTTTTCGTTGCCTTCCTGTTTCGTTAAAAAAGAAAACTGTGCTTTATTCCCATCAAAGCAGGGGCAATAGGAAACGCGAGATTAGAATTTATGAATTATGAAATAAAGTCATTCTTACAAGTTACTTCATCTGTTGTCCATTTGTCTTTTTTAAATAAACAACTTTACATATTTTACCCTAAAACTGCACCAATTTACTCTTAACTTGAGTACAAATCGGGGACGATCTCTCTCCGCCATTTTTGGTTTGGTTTGACCATTAGAATCGACTTATGAAACATCACCAACACAATAAGCATTGAGTCTGTTGTTGCTTTGGCTACACAGCAAACTTTGTTAAGGGTGTTAAAACAACTCCAATTACAAACATTACTGGGTGAAAATAAAACCTTGTTGTGGATCAAAAGTATATTTTTTTACAGACCCTGCTTATATCTACAGGGCTAGCTGTCAACCGCCAAAGTTTTCAAATCTGAGAAACGAATGTGATATTTCGTGCAAAAAGCGCTTTTTGATTTCGATACATATGTTATGAGAGAAAAATAAATCAATAGTTAAACCGAATGAAATCATTAATAAATTTACCAGAGGGTTATCTCTAAAATTAGAACTCAAATGGCCGGATTAGTAAACTGTTGTAAGTGCTAAAAACTTCAGTTTGTTTAGACGTGCTGTACCTTGTCGTAGTAATCAAACATTTTGCTACAAAATGTATTAGGCTTGTAGCTATAGATTGAGTATCTCATTTAAAACTCCTTTGCCGACGCATGTTATAGGTAAGCCACACCTATTTGAGCACAAACGTAGTTCTACTTAGTTTTAATTGTTTTCTTAAATAGTGTTTTTTAAATAGGTGGACAGCCCTTCACTTTTGTCGGTAATAAATCTATTTTTTCCCCTTTTCCTAGGGATTTTATACAATTTATCTGTTAAACCATGACGAAGCTTCTACAATCACCTTAATAAAGTAGCCAGTCATAGCAACACACCACGTTGCACGTGGTAATTTTGCAGGTGATAAATGTGCAATTTGACGACAGGTAAAGGTTAAAACTTGCAAAAACGGCATCATTAGCATTTGAGTACTGGTCAAGGCAAAGATCATTGCATTGGCATTTCAATCATTTCATCAGTCGGATTATGCATGGCTTTTATATTATATATAATACGACTAATGCTTTGCTTTTGTTGCAGCTAGCCAGGTACAGAAACGCAAACAAAGACAAAGTAATTAAAATTTTATTGTTTAAAAAAGCGAATCTCAAACAAGATGGTAAGCACTGGCAATAATCCGGGTGCTTTGAAATTACTCTAGAGACCGGGAGATTCGGTTCTAATCTGTGAAGAATTTTGGCTTATCCGGGACTTGACTGCCCTGGATCAAGCAGACAAACCTATAGCTCGTGGATATTTTTTAAACTGTTTGCGTACATACAAAAATCAAAATAAGAAAAAAATGAAGTTTTCTGCTTTGAGAAAAACAAGTGTTTTGCCCACTGTAAAAATACAAAATGAAGTTACTTGAATGTTTTAGATTTGTCTCCAAAAGGGATTGTCTGGCTTCTATTTGACACATGGTATAGGTGATTAATAAAAAATTCAGGAAAGGGACAATAGTTACAAATCTAATATTTAAAATTTATCAAAAGCACAGAAACAGTTGTTGTCATAAAAAATTCCTAATGTCAAATTTTGCACTCTTTAAGAAAAATATTGGTGCAAATGAGTTTGTGAGATATGAAAACAACGGGAAAATAAGTAACATACCAATCTGTGAGTCTACTTTAAATTGATACAAATTTAAATTCATTGAAAACGTTCCCAAAAAAAAAAGAACACAAAGTTTACTTGCAAACAAAGCGGTCTGAAATCTTTTCTAATGATTATAATCTTAAATCCACTCAAAAGTCATTGAAAACAACTCTTCTGCTTTACTCCTGTGCAATTTGTTTTAAAAAAAAGTCTAACAAAGCAAACGGAAACAGTTCATTTTTTTGGGGCAACTTTGCCTAATCCTTCTTGCAGCATCAGTCCGGTGCATTGCATCCTGGAAAATTTGAAAAAAATCACGCGGAAGAGTCCCCGTCCAAAATAAGTCTTGGACCAGGCTTGAATGCTGCCAAAAAATTCATTCGTGCAGATTTACCATTTGATAAAAATCGCAGAAATGCAGAATGCAGCTGGCGAAACAAAAGTACATTTGCTAATTAATAGTAATCTGATCCCTTGTCCATGAATGACAAAATGCTGGCCGATCCAACCGATCCTGCCAAAGTTTTTGTCAAATTCACAGTGCAAATAATCAGTCCTTCAAAACTGGCAAGGATTAAGCCATAATATGCTCAAGCACCGGTAAATGGTTAAAATTGCACAAAAATAGCATATTTTCGTCTTTTGATGTATGAAAAAGCTCTTAAGAAAATTAGTTGAAGTATGGCCAGTACTGTCACGTGAGCATATTTGTATGATATCATACTTGTGTCATTCCCAGACTCCTCTATCCCTCAAAACCTCTATTTCATGAGTTTTCGAAGGTAGTGGACCACCTTAGATCAATGAGTTAGTGTAACTTCAACCCGATTATCGAAACCTCCATACTAAGTCTTAAATAAGTAACAGGACATATTCATCATATTCGCCATAAAAGCTTGGGCTGCCTGCTATTAGACCAACATGACCAATAGACAAGAGGCAATACTCAAGGGACACAAAGTCTTATTGACTTATTGACACGGGGTCCAATATAGCTAAGAAGTTTGTTTGATTTAATATTGACCAACCAGCTTGATAAGAGGAGCCGAAATAAAGTAAGGAAAAATGAATACATTCGAAAAGTCCGTATTTGTTGCTTTTCTGATAGACCACTAACAGAGTGGGTAATCCCAATGAGTGGGTAATTTCAATGCAATGTATGGCACAGGTAGCCCAGACTCCCGCCACGAACGAGTACAAATAGTGTTGATTTACTAAAAATGATTGGACTTTTGAGCATTTGATTTTTTGCTTTTAAAAATTTCAATAAGATTTAATAAAATACCCACAACGTTTTGTAGTTATTCAGGAAATTTTGAAGCATTTTGGGTTTGCAGTTTCATTATCCTTCATTTTTGATACTAGCCCGCGTTGTCTTTTTCAGGAATTAAACCCACGCAGCACTTCACTTCATTTACAAAAGAGGACTGAAAAGCAGATTTATGCAAAGTTCCAAAAAAAAAAAAACCGACATATTTCAATTTAATTAGTTTGGTTTAACATTTGTGTTTCGGCAGAAAATTTTACATTCATCACCGCAAGCACGTAAAAAAACTGCATAATATAAAGACTGGGTAAACAATGTAATTACAATAAAATAGTTATTTGTTTTAGTTTAAACCAAATTTGGAACGTCATGCATTTTCATATTTTTGTATCCATCGTTTATGCTCTGACGTCCATAACTCAAAACAATTGACTTTCAGCTTTGCAGACATATCGTGGTGTGCTCTTTAGATGTCTAATGTGAAAGGTAGTGTGAATGATCAAAGGGCGGAGTTATAGTCACACCTGAACTTTTCCCGTTTGCCAAATTAATTTCTTTGTAAATAAATTCTTAGAAATACGGGTAGATTATCCTAAACTGAAAGTATGCCATGATTGTTGATCCTTAGTGTTTCATCATAGCATTGGTTTGAGACTAAAACAAAACAACAAGAATATTTCAATCTTATTCTCCCAAGTTGCAGACGGAAATTTTTTGTGCTTGATAGCTCTTTCTCACAGCAAGTTAATCACACTCTCACTGCAACAGTTCATAAGCAATATTGGCAACGAGTTTAATTAATTGAACTAAAAATACCTGAACCTATTGATGAAGAAAGGCAGCACCAAATGCTTCTGCAAATATTTATCTAATAAGTTATGCAGCTTTTAACACATGCATGTTTGATACTCTTTGACTTAAAAAACTTATATGACCAACGAAATATTGAGCACTGATGCTTTAAACAAGTCTTCGAAAATTTTAAATCCTTTCTCATTATGCATCATTCTTCTGTTTAGATAATACAATAGCTAGTAATATGGAGCCCTTACCATTTATATTTCTGTTTTGTCTACTTTTAGCGCACACCTTTAGACACAAGTCAACTCTTCTCTCACAGGGCTTGCACCCTGCTGTTCCGAACTGACATTGCGAGACCTTTGTTTTGACATGCTTTTCTCCCAGACAGTGACAAGAAACCGACTTGTTGGGACATTGTGGCGAAATGAAGTTTGAGTAAGTTACTTGCACTAGCAGCGCAAGACTGTAAACAAGTCTCCATTTTAACCTTCCTTCTTTCATTCTTTTCCCTTGGCTTGACTTTGTCTTTTACTTTGAGAAACAAAACCGCTTGAATAAGTTCTTAGCCAGTGACAATTTTCATCCACCTTGTTAGTTTAAATTTTTTTGGGAAATTTCTATATTTGAAGTTTTAGTTTTAAAAGCTTCTTCTTCTCTTCCGTATTTATACTGAGAGTTAGAAAGTGGACTCGGATGTTAATTTCTAAAGAATCCGTGTAGCATGTGTGTCGGGAAGTGATGACGGTGATAAATATATTAAGACATGCGGTTGAAAGGTAGTCGAGTGTTCAATTGTTTTTTTTTTCCCAAATGACACCACCAAACGAACGTGCAACTCGGGATTATATATTTCTTAAATTAATGAGTTGAACTGATGCTGAAATTCTAAAGTTCATTGCATTCGTGATTCCCGTATTTGAAAGCAACTGGGCTGATAAACTAAAAATAAAAGTAAAATATCCAAAAATTAGGAAAACGAAGGACTAACTTTTATAAATCACATGTTAAACACGAGGTTTAGCAAGAACGGAAAGTTTTTGGCTACTGAAAATACATCCCTTACCTTTGTGCTTGATCAAACGTTTCAAACGTACCTAGAGTTGATTAAGCTACATCCTCCTTCACTACTCGTTGACGTACATCAGTAGTGCAATTTAGGTATCCTGCTGTTTAACAGTAACTGATAACTGTTTTGCTATTTGTTTTCAGCAGCATTCTAGTTAAGTCCATTCAGATATCTATTTTTTAGTAAAAACTATTCCACAAGTACTTTACAATGGTTCCTCTCTCTTTTCGAGGACATTTTAAGAACTCTGAAGTTCTGACGGGGTAACTGCCAATACATAAATAAATCTCTCTGCGTCGTTCTGAAAGGAAGCAAGGCTAGAGTAACTGCTTTGCAATCGATTGAAGGGTGCGAGGGGTCACACACACAAAACTAAACATAAAAAAACCCTTCCGCCCTCCTTTTTTCGACAGATCCGGACAAGAAACTAATATATCTTTTATTTATTCGGCCTAATGTGTGCAAACTACTAGTACATTATGCAAATAGGGTATATAATCAGTTATTAACAATATCCGTTTTTTGTCTTTATGGTGCTGTATTTTTCCCGGAATCAAGGGTGGGCAAAAATCAAGGCAAGCAAGTAAGAGGAAAAAATCAAGGGTATAGCAAGAGCAAATGCAGAGCAAATAAGAATTCTTTCTAAAATTTGCCGAAATCTACTACTAGATTAATGAAAAGAATGTTTTGTGCTCTGTGGGATAAAGTCTTTTCAAGATTTGTTTTTCATCGTTTTTCTTTCCTTGCTCAATTTCTATATCTCGAAAATGACCCCATGGGCTTCTTTTCTTTGTTATAAGACCCTTGGATGGACTTCTTTTCGAAAACTATTTGTAAAGTATACAGGGAGCTTACAGTTTCAAAATGATTGGTGTAAATACTATGATTATTGAGTATTTATTGATTATTGAAGCCATTTTCACAATAATATTCAGTTTTATTTTTAACGTACTGCTAGAAGCAGCATTTTTCCATCAGTTTTAGTTCTTATCAAATGATCATCGAAACTACTTACAAGCGAAAATTATACTAACAAAAAAGTAACTTCGGTAAACTGAGCTGCATGCCCTGCCGATTCTATGTGTTAGTAAAATAAGAGATGCTAGTCAGGGCACCTGAGAATGATTCCAACCCTTGCCCGGGTCTAGTTCTTTGTTGTTCTTTTCGGCTAATACCTATCGCCTCAAAGAGAAAGCCATACTATCTCGAAAAGAAACCCAGTTTGAGAGAGAGCTTCTCTAATGGGCCTCTTTTCAACACTAAGCCTATTTGGCTTGTTTTCGAGATTTTAAGGCATTTAAATTAAAAAATTGACAAGAGTAAAAAATGGCGCAAATCGAACGGCAACTGATTATCTCAATAATCATAAAGTCCTCCCATAAATCTCAAACGCTTCATGATCTTGTTCAAAAAATACAATGCATGCATTTTCGCAGTTGCACACATGCATTAATCATTTTCAAATTACATCCTTTGGAATAGTCAGTATTTAAGAACCTATAAGCCCAGCCTTTATACGTCATTTCAGAACGATACACACCTAAAAAAATGATCTACATATGCCTGGATTGACGTGGATGCGTGGTAACATCACAGCTCTCAAAACTTCCTCTACAAAAGCAAGGAACCAGAATGAGGGGCATGCATTCTCTAGCTATTGGCCAAGCTAATATAAAGAGTTGAACAAACAAAGGAAAAACTAGATGACCTTCCGTTCTTCCAAATTCCGTGACTTAATAGAAATGTTTTTTTGTAAAAGCTTAACTTTTCTTTCCGAGTCCAATTAAATTTATTGGATTTTGGGGTAATAAGATTTTAATTTTTACAAAATTATCATTACGACTGCAATGAGCCTTTGGCAAAAAACATCACATGTACTAATTCAAGTTTGTTATAACTGAATGTCGACACTGACTCTTTTGGTGTTGCAACTAATACATACAACCAAGACTTTACTTTGATAAATAGAAAACCTACTACGTTGCGCACAAAAAAACTTACTTAGCTAGTTTGAGTCAACGTATAAATATAATCATAAAGTTAGGTTTTGCTTCCGCAGTTAATTGTTTACTATATACATCTTTGATTGACATAAATTAACGGTTTTCTCAGTGATTGAGATTGTATAATAGTTTTTTGCAATGATTTTGTTAAGATAATTACGAAAAAGAGACATGCTGTCTCGTTAGCCCAGTACCGCCTTCTCGTGAGCCTAGTTGGTAAGGCGCCAGTCTATCGTGCGGGAGGCTCGTCGGGTTCAATTCCCGGCCGGACCAACATTCAGGGTCTTAAAATAATTGAGGAGAAGATGCTGGCTTTGATCTAACATCTGCAAACGGTTAGACTTTTGCGTCTTCTCGGTTAAGGACGTTAAACCGTAGGCCCTTGGAGATATATCTGTGTTTATGTGTTTGTGTCTGTCATGTGAATGGTCTCCGTCCACCTTAGAGTTGTAAAGATGGTGTCCCCAAGTAGTAGGCTTTGGCCAGTTAAATAACACTTGACACCTAAATAAAGTCATTATTATTATTATTACTATTATTATTATAATTATTATTATTATTATTATGTTTCTATATCTCAGTCCTTGACAGGTGAAGTGGAGGCGGGCAGTAACAAACTTGTAGATCCAAGTAATGCAGTCTTCTGCATGATGTCTGTCTTTAGACCGACATGGATCCCATCCGAAAATTTCTCCAATCTCTCGGTATAACTTCCCATTGTGCCAATAACAACCGGAGTGATGTATACTTTATGCACGCGCCAGAGGGTCTTAATTTCGAGGGCTAAGTCCTGGTATTTGCAAGTTGATCTTTTCTTCCTCTTTCAAGGCTATTCTGCTGTCACAAGGGCATGCCACATCGATAACATGGCAAATCCTCTCGCTCTTGTCTACAACAACGATATCAGGCCTGTTATGCGGCATCCTCTTATCTGTCTGGATAGTGAAACCATTTCTCACTTATGGCTCGCATCTATCCCATACTGCTTATACATGTCCCAATGAATACCTTTGGCAATGTTATGCCTGCGCTTGTACTCCACTTGCGCAAGTTTGGGACATTCACTTAGGAGGTGATTTACGGTTTCATCTTTACTGCGACACATTATGCAACTAGCATCTTCCCGGGTACCATCAATCCTTGCCTTGAGCATTTGTTCTCAGGAACTGGCTTTATGCAGCCATAATAAGTGCTTCAGTGCTTTTCTCTAGACGGCTTTTTTGCAACCACCGCCATCACTTATTACTCGCGACTCTCTCCGTCTCTCTGAGAAACTGGCTATGGAGAGCTTTGGTTTTCACTTCATTCATACGCTCCTCGCTTCGTCTCCTCTTGAAAGCTTTACAGTCTTCCATGTTGCCTTGCATTCATTTTCGGGCGGCACTTAGAAGCCACTCATCGCTTTTCTTTATATAATTAGCGAGACTTATGAAAGCCTGATCTACGGCATCTTCCACCGAGTTCAGACCTCTGCCACCATTCCTTCTTGGGAGGTAAATCCTTGCTACACTGTCCCTTTGGTGAAGTGCTCAATACATGGTTAGGTATACTTTCTTCTATCTAACCCCTTCAGTTCTTCCCGGGTCCAGTTTAAGAAGCTAGCCGAGTATCTTAGCAGGGAAACAGCCCAAGTGTTTATCCCACAGATGACATTACACCATCGAGTTTGGATTGCAGGATCTCCCTTACTCGCCGGAAATACTCCTTTGTTAACTCCTTCTTCATATCTCCGCGCTTGAATTCATTCCAAAACACCGAGATACTTGTATAGCTGTCTCCTTTCCCTAGGTAGTTGATTTCTGTACCATCTGGCAGCTTAATGCCTTCTTCTTCAATAAGCTTGCCTCTTTTCACAACCAGCTTAGCACACTTAGTGCATGATATTAGTATTATTATTATTAATATCACGCTTGTAACGCTCTTACAACCACAGCTGTTGGAAGCAGGCCAATTTTATGGGTTGAACAAGGTCACTCCAGGTGTACTAACGACAATCAAGACTGCATGAGTTTATGGCGGTTGTATGAGCGATGTAAGTATTGTTAATCATCCAGGTACAAACTCACTCACAACAAACGTTTAATATATAGCAAAGTAAACAATTTAGAACTAGCAGTAGCTGTCGCTAAATGCCAATGTGAAAAAGACAAAAACACGAAGCAGTGCAAGCTATGCCATGCTGACGAGGCCTAAAAAGCCCGAAACAGCTATCCATGGCTGCTAGCAATCAGGCTCACTATTGTGTATGGTAGTTTAAAGTGGTAACTGAGCCCTCTACCAACGTGGCTATAATGCCCATTACAATGGTTTGTTGGTTAATCTTCCTTTACTGAGGTAACCAGACATACAAATAACCATTTTCAATTTTTATTCTCCTTTATTGATCTAAAACCTCAGTAAATCAATTGAAGTCAGACTATTACTTCCTCATCTTTAAAGAATTGTAATGAATCAGTCAAGGTTAATTTACTGCTCTATTCCCTAGCAATTTTAAAAACATCCTCATTTTGATTAAAACGTGTTTATGAAACTTCCTGTAGTAAACTAGTTCCTCTAGTCAATTTCAGTTGCAACGTGATATAAAACACGGAAGGTATAGCGGTAACGAGATCTTTCAACCTAGTACCCAGCCTCATTTTACTGACGTAGTGATGACGTAAAAGACCCTGGTTGCGGCTGGTCACGTGCCACGCGGATTCCGCGTGGTAAAAAATTTAAGA
>ERZ1740055.260-NODE-260-length-12589-cov-7.488352_pt1 | contig 12589 bp, 3 predicted proteins | sample MGYA00581747_ERZ1740055 | MGnify/ENA primary metagenome ERZ1740055 (study PRJEB43018, sample SAMN04849739) | marine metagenome | isolation source: floating plastic debris | place: Pacific Ocean | collected 2008-08-28 | study: EMG produced TPA metagenomics assembly...
CATACATAACATGGTAAAACACATCCATATAACAATTAACGTGATACACATATATGTATACTTTGAATAGGATAATACAAATTATATATACATACAACATTTATTTTTTCATTTCATTTATATATATATACACACATAACAGGGTAATACACAATATATATACATATAACAAGGTTAAACACATACATAACATGGTAAAACACATCCATATAACAATTAACGTGATACACATATATATATACTTTGAATAGGATAATACAAATTATATATACATACAACAAGATATACACACTACATATATTACATATGAAAATACCAAGTTAAGGTAATATGTATTTTATATACATTCGCCAGGGCAATATACGTATCATACATAAACACACAAAGATTAATATACATTGTATAAACGCATACCAAGACAATACATTTTATACCATTATTACTAATACATAATTATTTTATTCACTTAATGTACAGATGAATGAATGAAAACATAAACTATTTAATATACATTCAGTCCAAATAATAGTGTGTGTGTGTGTTAGGCAAGCATAAAATTTAAGAGTATGTTTGAATTCGGAGGAAAGCTGGGACAAGATAAAAAATAATCTCCGAGCGTAGTGCAACATGACTCTATACTGTCTTATCTAAATGTCGGAAGCACAGGAAATCTTCCTGAAGACTTAGTCTGACTCAACCATCAGGAAAGTTGGCCGTTCAAGCATGATCCAATACAATAGATTTCATTTTCAGATATGAATCCCAAACTACGTGAAAATTTATATTAAAAACGAAACTTGTTACGTTTTTTTGCATGTCCAGTATCGATGCATTTTATAAATCCTACACAATTAGGTCATATAGTTTGTTTTAATCAAAGTAAAACGATAAAGTTTGGCTTTTTTAACAACACAGGTTTTTGTCTTCAGTTTGACGGCTGGATGAATCTATAAGAACTATCATCAAGACAAGAATGATTTGCCGGAAGAGGTCATAAAAAATGTCTCATGGGGACTACCGCAATCTAAGGCTGTTTGTAAGAAGCAGTAAACAACGATTTTACGGAACAAAAATATGATCATTTAGGCCTTCACCGGCCAATATTATTCTAATTTTTTTAAGTTCAGTTCGGACATTTGCTAACTTGTATCTATAACAAAAAATTTGACATTATTCTTCCGAAGTTTTCATTTGAGTACCGAGCTTTGCAAAAACTTTTCAAGTATTTTTGGTATCATTGTTACTTGATTGAACTGACTGAACACGAATAAAAAGGATTGCCAACTGCCTTAAAGCAATCCGAATTACTGTTCTTAGACAAAAAGATACATAACAGGCTGTCTTTAGCAGAATTTTCAATGAGCAAATAGTTCACATTCCTTTTTATTTTAAGCACTCAATTCATCTCGCAGAACTCTTTTCTTTCAAGACAGTTGTGTTTGTTGTAATGGTGAAATTTCTATCTGAATTGCATGACTGACATGCTTGGTAAACAACTGAAAGTGCTTGTTGTTTAGCTTAAAATTCTCGAGATAAACAAAAACTACCAGGTTATTTCAACTATTTCTTGTAATTGATCTTGGCCGATAACAACATTCGTTAATTCTAATGCAAACACGCGTTTTTCTCCAATAGCTTTGGATGTAACTTTTATATATATAATTCAGCTTTCAGTTTCACGAAGAATCGACTTATACTTGCACGATTTTTTTGACCAGTAAAAAGAAGCTTGTTTAGATGCTCAATCTAAACAATTCGTTAATACTTTGCACAGGAAAATCTTTTTTATCATCCTACTGATATCTAGTCCGGTGAAAGGACCATCATCAATCATTTTCGTTTCAAACGGCCCTTCAAAAATTTAAGACAAAAAAAATTCAGTCGATGATGTCACAATCATTGCAAGGGTCATCAACATTTTTACCTTGTAGAAATAGCTGTCAGTGAGAGAATTGCATCCGGCTTAAGTCTACCTATATCTCTACTTTGTAATTGTAAGAAAAATGGTGTCGAAATTATGTATTCTGTTACTTTCCGGTGTTTGTCCTAAAATAGTTTTCTTTACGTCAATTTTTGGGCAGGGAAATACAAAAGATTGGTTTCAATTTAAATTTTGTTTGTTTCAACTGCCTATCAGGCCAGAATGCTAATTTCTCAATTTTTTTTCTCCTTGCTGATTTATTAAGTGGAACTAAAATAAAATCGTGTTTTCAAATACACATTTCTGCTTGCTGGTCATAATGCTGGCTCGAACTTGGTCTCTTGATCTTAGATTACACGGAGAAAAAATATACATGAACAGGTTTTAACTAATTAATTTGAAAGTAAAATACTTTGTACATTACAAGTTCTGCCCAAAATAAACACTGGGTAGCGATAAAAATCTAAATATCTTGTAGCACCTTTAAGAACCAAACTTTAGAGATACATTAATATGTTTTTAATATCGCGAAAATACTTCCACATGTTGAACCAAATTTATACTATTTATCAACAGTACCTCTATAAAAACCATAGTAGCGGATTTATTCAAAGTTTTAAAACAAACCAGTTTCTCCATTACTCTGTTGCATGGGACATTTTACAAACCGTTAAAGGCTTAGCAAATTACTTGGTTGTTTCCTGATTTGCCCCTCCTTTCCGTTTATACGCCGACATGTTTTTGCGATAAGGAAAGAGAATAGTGATGTGGGTTTTGGAATAAAAAATATACTCACCCAAATAACAAACCTTTAAGTGTGCTTCATCGACTAAACGCTTTCTTATCCTTTAATTATAATTTTATTGAGCGTCAAATAATTTCTATGGCTAAGATTTATATACAATTTTATATGAAGATCCATTGTGGTTTAGGCGGAATATAAACATTTTGCAATAATATAATCTCATAGACCAATTTTTGGCTAAAAGATATAATGCTGTTTACAAATTGGTGAGTTACATTCTATTGTCGAGATGCTCGTGGTTTAAAAATATATATATGAAATAGGGTTAAAGAAAAACGATGAAAGTTAAAGAAAATAACAAAAGGTTACATTTTTAAGAACAACTTGGTATTAATTTTCGCGTTGATTCAGTAAAAGCGATTCATCCTAATTTGCTTTAAATGTTATTTACTATTAAGGTAGAAAAATATTCATTAACTCAATAATCTCATCTTTAAATGGATAATTAACCGTACATCCGAAATTTATAACACTAACAATAAAGCATTGCATTTCGTTCAGTTTCAGATAATTCTGAACGTTTTAATTTTGCATTGAGTTGAATTTGAAATCTGGTGGTTTCTTTGAATAAGAAAAATGAAGCAAAGTCGACACCAACAGGTCTGGTAAAATGTTCAGTAAAGAGTAAAGACAATGGCCCAGCCATTTTTTACTCAAATATTTGAAAGCCCTGCTTACAAATCTCTTACTATCTTGCAAAAAATAAACAATGATTTTACATACAAATGTTAGAACATCAAACAAAACATATTTGCTAGAAGCAAAAAAGTGTCATAACATAGGTTCGTAGCAAAAAAATTTACTAATATTAATTTACTCATATCAGATTGTTAAACTATGTCAACAAATTGGTTTTCAAACTCTGCAATAATTTGATCATTGTTTACGACTTCAATAGTGTTGTATTCGTTTTGCTTGTCGCTTTTGAAAAAGTTGCACGAAACAACATCTAATTAAACAATCATCTAGAAATTAAGCCGAAGTGATGCAATAATTAAGTTCTAGGGAGCTCCATAATCATTTAAGTGTATTCAAAGATGTTTTTTTAAAGATCGTGAAGTTTCAAAAATGTGTTTATGATAGAGAACGTAAAAAAAAAATAAAAGAACTAAACACATACTTCAAATTGATCCAAAAGTATGATGTGGCGATAGTTTTCACAGTCAAGTTAATTTCCGTAGAGACTGAAAACAATGCTTAGTTACCGTTTTTGTTGTCTTGGACTCATAGGAATCATTTTCAATATCGTTAAATCTCGATAACTTATAGATAAATGACTAAAGTTCTCAGTGAGATTCCGGACGCAAAGGAGAAGAACTAAATCTTCTTATCGGACTTTTATTCTCTCCGCAACAGTTTGTGATGTTGTGTTCTCTCGAGTCTATGACGTCGTGAATCATGAATCCAGATCCACGAGATTTGAAGTGGAAATTGTTTGTTTGTGTGCAGGAAATCCTTCCAGCACTGCTCAAATGGTTGACTTGCTCCCCTACAGAAAAGTAGCAAGGTGTTGGACGTACTAAAGAAGGTGTTAACTCAATTTGTGGTTTACAAAGTCTCCTATCTTCGCTCACAGCTACAAAGGTCGGCGCTTCGTTGTGTATGGAGTGGAAGAGATTAAAATGGTGAAAAGAATTCACTCGACTCACATAAGCTGGCTCGTTTGCTCTAATTGGCGGACGGCATTTGAAACGCTTAGCCCTTCTCAGATAGCTCCCTGCTCCAAACATATCACCCGCCTGTGGATGTAGCGTCCAGTAGTTACCTTTTCCCGGTTTTCCAAAGATACTCCGAGGAACTTTCACGAAGCAGTCGTTCAGGGACAAATTATGTCGGATTGAATTCTGCCACTTTTGTTGGTTTTTTCTGAAGTAAGGAAAGCGTGTCATGATATACTCGTAAACTTCATTGAGTGTCCTCATGTGAAGTGGAGAACTTTGGATTGCCATAGTTATCAGAGCGATGTACGAAAAAGGTGGCTTGACATCATCCGAGAGATAAGGCTTGCTTCGAGGATGCATGACTTGGTTTGTTTCTGACAGACTGACGTGAGAATTATCTGCTTTTATAGTATACGGGTAAACGCTTGAACCCACAAACGGATGATGATCAAAATTGTTCTGAAGCACCAATGGTACACCAGCTCTCATGCCGCTCTCTCTGCTGTGGTTTGTCAGTTGTAGTCTTGTACTGTGTTGACTTCCTGAAGGAAGACTTGTCAAATCCTTCAGCTCTATTTTTTCAAGGGCTTTGTAATCACATTTCTTCGGGCTTAGCTCCATTTTCACGGAAGATACTTGAATTTAATTTCTTCTTGGTTAACACAAAGGGTTGCGGAGAGTTCCACTTTCGTTACACAAACACGAAGTCCTCTACTCTTCTCAACTTTTGCACGTCTGCATTCACCTAATTTCGGCTTGCTCTTTTTAAAAGTCTTACCAGGGGTTATTTTTAAAAATTCACGTATAGGCCACCCACTAAGGCGTGTTTATTCAACGCTTTCGAGTTTTTGAGTTAAAAAAACAACTCTACGGAACATACAATGGTGCGAGGAACTTTCCTTCACATTTGCTCTGATCTCAATCTTTATCTGCTGCCCCTCTTAAGGATTTCTGATTATGTTATGATGCTGCGCGACTTTATGACCAGTCAATGCTTAACTGCCTCTCAAGGTTCCTTTGAGCAGTGCGGCGCGATATAGGAATGTTATCACCATCTGGTTTCGATTTAATGAGCCTGTCATCTCTACATAAAATCCGGTTTTGCGCATTCCTTAGAAAAATAAAAGTGTTCTCCAATTGTTTAGCATCGTGTTTCGGTTTGTTATGATAGCTAATTGTATGAGGTTGCGGGGAAAAGCTGTTACCGTTTCACGCTGTATGTTAAAATAAATCGTTCATGTGTCGTGGAAAAAAATACGACAGATACGATATAGATTTTACAGCTTCAAAATGTCTTTATGGAATTACTTCGGGAGCCGTGGTGTGAAAACGGCAAAGCTTTTATAAAATACACATTTGATTAGATCTAAAAACAAATTAGCAATTAACTCAGCTATTAAACATCGGCAAGGGGCAAAACGTGAGAAAAGAAGTCTACATATGGAGGTAGTACTAAATGGATTAACTCAACGCAAGACCGATTTTAATGTTTAATTCGGAACTTTTGGTTTCGGATATTGTATCCCCTTGATTTGCCAATCCCCTAAAAAGCCCTAAATCAACAGAAGGTTTTCGGTGAGGAAGATTTGTTTATAGCCTTTTTTATGAGCCGTGTTTATATGAATTAATTGATAGTAATACGATCCGTCCCTTTGATATTCGGCACGCGTTCACTTCACCCGCAGAGGAAATATCGCTACGAGAAGAAAGAAAGAAAGAAAAATATTGTTTTTTATAATCTTCACACTCGTTTTGACTCATCTCTGACTTTGCATGATTAGTGCATGGGTTTTCTGAAACTCCCTTATCTAGAACTGGTTGGTAAATTTCGTAAGACTACCATTGCAAAGGATATTAGACACAATTACAAATACTTTTGCAGCTTTCATATTTTTTCGTTTAACCTTAATGAAACTTTTCAAAGTCTGTAACTTTAAAGCACAGAGTTTTAAAGTTTCCTTTAAAATCTCTTTAAAAAACTAGTGAAGGAAGTCATGAGTCTTGCACACACGCGCGTTAAAGTTGTTAAGTACAGTAATTGTTTTAACAATGAAGCCGAAATTTCACACTTAGTCAAAAGCAAATTTCCTTTGCCAGTTTTGTTGTGTAAATAGTAACCCAAAGTACGAGTTCCATTTATTGTCGGCGCCACGCGTTTAGGATTACAACCATTGTTACACACCAATTGACTTTTGTGCAAAGGAATTTGCAAATGAATTTAACTAAACAAGAGAGTGCATTTCGCGTTTTCCGGCTGTCTACACATTGCAAGTCTCAAAGACAGCTTTTCCGGAAAAATGGATTCCATTCCTTCTCCTCATCCGGTCCTATGATGCCTTTCCTGAAAATGTTTTTATTTCTGGAGATATTCTGTAAAGGCTTTGTCGTCATATTTTGCGCATGAAACTATAAAGATCTAACTACTACGCTGATTAACTCTAGGGTTTTCGTTAAAGCTGCCCTGACCTTTCGCTTATCCTATTTCTGTAAAGAGTTGGTGACACTACCTTCGGATTTGCCAAAAAGATAAATGACTTTATGAAAGTTCATTCATTTCAAAACAATTCTTTTCAAGTCCCACATCCTAATCTGCGGCAAATGAGCTGGGCTTAAAATCCAAACCACAAATAAAATTCATACCTGAGCGATGAAGTGATTGGGGGGTGGTTTAATGCAGCCTCCGTTTAAGCCAGTTTCAGTGGATTTCTAAATAAAGAACCGTTTAAATTCTTCAATAATGAAACCATTGAGTTCCACCTTAAGGAATGAATAAACAAAGTCCAATTTAAATATTTTTAAAATGTTTAGCGTTTGCATTTAAGCCTTTTCATAATGAATGAGTCCTCCGAGATCACCAACATTAGAGAAAAATCTTTGCGTGTTGAGGTAAGGGTTTTGTCATTCCTTGAATGCAGTTCTAATGAAACTTCTATGCCTTGTTAAAACTTCACGTTAATGGCAGATCTTCAAATACACACCTGAAACTTAGTCATTCACGAAGCAATCTTTTGCAACTTTAATATATGACTCTCTCGGTATCTTATCATTCATATAGTTGAGTGGTTTCAATGGTTTTAACTGAGTGCTTTCACAAAACTATTTCAGTATTTATTTAATTTCATAAGACAAGTGATATTTTAGTACAAAATGAAATAAATAAAACATAGGCTATTCCACTCGGCAGAAATTTGCGTGCTTTTAAAAATTTACACTTTTGACACAACAATAGTATTACTTTTTATTTTACTTGCACTCAATGAAGAATGTAAATTCTACTTTTGCAGCTACAAGAAGGACGACGAGTGTGATGTAAATAGGAAATTTAAATTCTTAAGAACTTATTGACTTTTCTGGAATACAGTAGAATATAAATTATAGCTGTTAACGCGAGCATACAGCTTAATCAAAAAGAGGCATACGAAATTCATTTTTTCTAAATAAATATTTCGGCCGCACTCCAGCGACCATCTTCAGTGAATGACATGGATCAGTGACTGCATGCCTAATTATATGTTAATTGACAGAGAGAGTGGTGTCGATTGTCCCTGTTCATTCCAACTAAATTTGTGTTCTTTAATGAACAAAGCTTCGGAGTCCTTTCTGTTTTTTTATAGTTTGCGTGATTAGAAGACAAAATTTGAAAATTTTCTGCTATTAACAAATGGGTGTCCTGTATTTTTACTGTGTCTAAGGCAAGCTGAGTATTTTACTGAAGAAGTGAGAAAAATATTTTTTTAAACTTAGTAGCTTTCTACAAATGAGTACAATGGTATTTGAATGTGTTTTATAGACCAAGAAATTGATATTGTATGGGTGCATATTATTTCTTTGTGTTAAAAAGAAATGTTTTCACTTCTAAATTTTCTTAGTTGTACTTGAAGTTATGATGGAGACTCGATATAGACATGACACTTGTTATCTCTCGTTACCAAAGTTTTATTTTATCACTGCACGTTCAGATAAAATGTTGTTGATAAAAGCTTTTTGTATCTTTCAGCGCACTATCACCATAAATACCTTGCTAGAACCTAACTTTTTACCCGGTAAAATACGATTTTCTTGTAACAAACCAGTAAGTGTTTCTCAAAGTCCTTTTCTGCTGCAGTTGTGGCCCTAAAATGTTCTTGATTTGTTTTTATTTCACAGTGAGAGGTCTATGTCTTTTTCTTGTGATTTCATCCTTACATAAAAATCAAAATTTACCTGAAGCTGTGTGTAATTTGAGTTTGTTATTGATTTGGGTCAATATCTGTTACGAAGTTTTAGCATCAATCATTTAATTGAGTTTTTTACTCCACTGTGATTTTCTGTTGACTTTGACCACTCTTGCTGCATTTGTGTGTCAATATGGGGCAAACATAAAAGCTATATCGATCCAAAGTCACTGTCATTACTAAACCTTAAAACCTCTTGCGCGAGAAAAGCCGATAATTCCATCAAATTAACTACTTGTCTTTTGAAAACAATTTTGGAGGACTTATGTAGATCAGTAATAAATCAAGAAAGTTAAGTTTTGATCTCAGTAAGGACCTCTTGGTAAAGTTCAGATTTCGACACACCTAAAATGGCACTAAATGGAGTTATATGAAATGTTGCGTTGGTCAGTGATTCTTAAAACAATTTAAAGACTAGTTATGAGAAAAACACAACTGCTTTAAAACTGTGAAAGATATCGCTGTAAGTCTAAATTCAATGAGGCTTATTTAAAAGTTGGATTGTTTTTAACTCAACCAAGTTTGTATATTTGCTCAAGAATTTCAAACGCTAAGAAATGAACGTATCGGATACTAGACTGTCAGTATATTTTTTGCTTCTTAATTTCAAAAAGTGAAATCCATAGCTAAAATCTTACTATTTCACAAACAACCATTTTTGTTTTGCAAATCCATAAAAATAAGGGGAAAAAACTTTTAAAAAAATTAATTGCTTGCCATTTTTTACGATTACATTTCAACTCTTGTATCAAAGAATTGACAACTCGGTGTTTTTGCTTTTCGATTTTCGTTTTCTTTACTCTCGAACGACAACAAAACACAAAGAGAAAATGATACAGTCACAGGTCAGCTAATTAATGTTTACAAAACTTTGTTTGTTTGGCTAATTCTTTGAAAACTAGCGTCACACTTCTGTGCTTTTAATAGCAATTCTGCATGGTTTGTTATTGCACTCGCATGAAGCCAACTCGCGGCTGTTTCATATTTGCCAGTTTCTATAGGTAATGATAGCTTTATTTTCGAAACGGGCAAGTCAAAAACTTTGGAAGATATTAGAAAAACAAAACAGGTGTTGTCATTGTTTAAGCATTTTGTGCATAGTTAAGTTCCCCGCGAGACATCAAGTAGGACTAACAGGTCAGTTGTCAGTACTGCTAGCTTGTGTTTAAGAAAACAGAACATAAATGAATGAAGAAATAAATCAAATACTACAACTACATTCTAGAAGGATATCAAATGTTTGGTCAAGTTTATACAACTTTGATGCCAATTACTTTCTATCTACAACTACAAGATTCCTTTCCATTTCAATATCAAGTGAAAATCATTTCAGAAAACAAAAATACTTCAGCTGTCTCCAATTTTAACCAAACTAGGACAATTTATTTCAGAAATTCAAAAAGAAAGCCCGAAAACCAGTTAGTTTTTAAAAACTTTTAATAAATAGAAAAAACTTCCGTATTGATTTACATTTTTAACACAAACCCTTGGTTTTGCAAAGCTCTGGTTTTCCGCCATATTACACAAAAGTCTTTAATTCCTTCCATTTTAAAAACTTCTGTTTACAGCGTTGAACATAAAGCACTGATCAAATGCGCATAATTGTGAATCAGTGTAAACTACTTGCAGCTTCATTTATTATCCCACTATTTACAAATGACAGTCTTTTTTTAAAACAAATAGAATTCATTTTCCAACTCATTCTAAAATTAGTAATATGTTGCTTATATTGATGTTCACATCCAGAATTTTCTTCTAGTTTATACTGGGATCCTGATTTCTAGATTATTTTCAGCTCAAAACCATTATTGGCTGAAAGAATGCAAGCTGTAGTTCCATAATGTGAACACGGGCCAGTAACTTTTTTGTTTGCAAAGAATTAGTTTCACACACAAAAAAAACATGCGTTTGTAAGTTTCAAGTGTATTTTGCTGCCGCAGGAACTATTTGGGGCCCATCAAGCAAAACGGTTTTGTTTTCTCAATTTTGGCAGGTTCATTTTGAAATTATTATGCTTTGGTGTGCCAGCCGACCACTTGCATAACGTCCCTGAGGGATTTTGCAAGAAATTAATGTAGATGTTTAATTTTTTAAAATGATAAAGGAGCTGAGTGGAAATGAATTAAATAATTCTGTAGAGGTATGTAATCAACTTTATAATTTTGCCTTTGGTATTTTAGAAAATTATTCAGCGATACTCGAAACAGCTTGAAACAGAATAACGGATTTTCTTGCAATGATTCGCACATGAAACAAAGAAAGGTTTAAACTTTAAAAATTCAAAGAGAAAATTCAAAGATTCAACTTGTATATACTGAGAACGTGACAACATAATCGTTTAGTAATAAACATTTTTTGTAATTTTTTTTTTCTTCTCGATAGAAGCTTTTATTTTTCTTCAACATTTTGACTTACGAATGATAAAGTGGTATGCAAATCTTGATGGAGACAATGGACATAAAATGAATTTAAAAACCTTACCGTTAACTGAGTTATCAAAGGTTTTTCGCTATAGAATAGTATCAGGCTAGGCTATCTTCTTTAAGATTCATATATATTTGTATACTTGTTTATTTTAGAGGACAATTAATGATCTGAATACACACTAAATTTTCAATTAACAATAGCTACATCAGTTGATATTCAGTTTTCTAACCGAATGGTATAGAATACTTGACAACTTTCATGTTTGTTTTACACGAATAAAAGAGGAAATACCACATGGGCTCAACTGGAGATTTTTCCGTCGTTTCTTGATATCTGAAAAATAAAACGCTAATTCATTAAACTAGGAACGGTTTTCATCCTTCAACCGTTATACTAGTTCTATTGAGTAGAGCTCGTATTTGCTTCATTATACCTGCACTGATTTTTAAAAAAGTAAACAAACTGAGCCCTCAAAGGAGTAATATTCTAAATAACGTTTTGTCGAGCAGATTCAAGAGAATAACAGCGCGTTTTCCGGCTTTATTCTGAGGTCTATAAAACCTTGAATACTATTACAACAGAAGTATTATAATGCAAAGAACAGATTGTTAAAGTAACAAATGCCCTCCATTAGTTTTTAAAAGAAATTAACACTGATTAATTACATAAACCATGGCATTTAGATCCGGAAAGCCTTTGACAGCTTTCTTATTCTAAAATATGGTTTCTGACTTTCTCTTCCTAATTCTATAAACCAGATATAAAGCCATTTCACAGTTATACGTTAAATGGATCGGATGATAAAGGACTATTGCATCATTTCAAGGGTATACTTATTCAAATCTATAAACTACATGCTTAATTATTTTAATTAAAAACTATACAAAATTAAAAGTTTTATCGACCAAATCGTTGGGAAATTCTAAACTAGCGGTTAGAAAGTTAATTCACTTCCATTTAACCCCCTCATTGCTTTAATTCCGTCTTTTAAACGTTTTCGAACGTTCCAGTACAACAATAGCCAGACTCAAAATATAGTCTCCTTTAACTACAACAGGAAAAAACATTGTTAAGTACTTTATCTTTTAGAAAGAGAATAAAATCGTATTTCCGAGTCTCTAAAAATCTCAAAGAAACAGTTATTTAAGCCGCTTTAAAGTAAAAGGAAAATTTAAAACAATGAAGTACAGCATTTACGATAGATGATAATGGTTTTAACTGGAGCTAAGTTTTGCCATGCAAGACGACCAAATGAAAAACAATCTTCCCTTCTGATCTTTGATAAAGCTTAGTTCTCGTTTTGTGGCCTAAAGGAAGTGTCACCCATTTTGAAGTATTAACCAATAGATATAGAAAAGAACTACCACAACGGTTTATCAAAGGATATGGACTTTCTCTTTACTTTTTCTTAATAAAATAAGCAGATGTGCTTGAAATATTTTTGCCTTTAGCAATGTGAATTGGCGTTTAGAATCTATATTGTAGTATAAAAGGCAAAATAGATATCAATGTATACAATATATATATATATATATATATATATATATATATATATATATAT
>ERZ1740055.261-NODE-261-length-12580-cov-7.666028_pt1 | contig 12580 bp, 5 predicted proteins | sample MGYA00581747_ERZ1740055 | MGnify/ENA primary metagenome ERZ1740055 (study PRJEB43018, sample SAMN04849739) | marine metagenome | isolation source: floating plastic debris | place: Pacific Ocean | collected 2008-08-28 | study: EMG produced TPA metagenomics assembly...
ATGTCTTTGGCAGTGCTTGGTTGTGTGTTTGTGTGTTTGTTTGTTAGCAACATAACTCAAAAACTCATGGACAGATGTTGATGATATTTTCAGGAAATGTAGGAATTGGAATGAGAAAGAACTGATTAAATTGTGGGGGTGATCCGAATAGCAGTCTGGATCCAGGAATTCTTTAAAGGATTCTTTATTTAGCATTGCTAGATTTGGCTATTTCCAACTTATGTATATATATAACTTTATAACAAATAGCCACATTGTTTGGGGGTAGCACACATACTATATGTATATAGGACTCTACATGCAATGTTGAGTGGGAATTACAACTATGCTTGGCGAAGGTCTGCCCTCTCGGACTACTTTTCTAGTTACTAATTTTTCAATGAAAAAAGTTTGAAACTAAAAGGGCGCAAGTCAGTTATAAAATTCTTTTTACTACGGTGTCAGTAACTGACTTGAGTGTGTACTTTAAACGCACTTGCATTCACACTGAGGAAGTCAGTAGAGATTAACTTAATGACTGATACGCCTAAATTAAAATTGAAAGGTGTTGTTTATATTTCTTTAAATTTAAAATTAGTTTTACAATTGTAATTTTGGTCAGAAAACGCAACAACCCACGTTCTTGTAGATTTCGCCTTCTGTACCACAAAGGAGACGGACTGCCTAGAACTAATTAGTTATAACGTGTGATCGATTATTTCCTGTTTTTACTGGTTTTCTATCTTTACCATATGAATTTTTTTCCCGTTACTCGTTTTCTTATTACTCCGTTACTCGTTTTAGAAGCACCCACTGACAAAACCTCTTCAAATATAATTGGGAAATGTATGCTTCTAAAATTAGAACTAGAAGATGAAATGGACGTTGAAATCCTACAGAAAATTTTAATGTGAATAACAGAACCTCGAGACGAGTTCTTGACACTTAAAGCAACTGAAGGCCCTAGCAAGTTAAATCTTTGTCAGTTTGTCAAGGAAACTAGCATATTCAATGTTGTGAAAGGAGAAAACCGGAGTCCCAGGAGAAAAACCCTCGGAGTGAAATCTGGGATTCGATTACGGGTTATAGAGCAAAAAGTGCGAGGGATGATTTATTACGCCTGCATGTCGGGCCTTCAGCGCTAAAGGCAAAACAGAACGAATTTTTGCTATCGTATCTCTTGATAGAATCATGGGGACTTGCTCATTTCTGCTTCAAAGGTTCTGTCTTTCGCGCTTACATGTCTAGCAGTTCTCTCCCGATTAAGGTGAACATAAATAATCTGAAGAGATGAAGTACACACAGCATAAGAAAGTTTAATATCAATTCTTATTTTATTATAAAATCGTTTGGAGATTCTCTTTTACTATATGTTTTACTATATAAATTTATAATTTAACTAAACAACAGCAATATACAAATTGCTACAGAACAGAAAACAACTCAATTACAACATTTTTTAAAACTATATATAATATATATATATATTGGTCATTCTTTTATGACTGTATCGTCGGGTCACTTGCTTTGCCGAAGTTTTAACACGGCTTTGAGTTTCTCGCGCTCTAACCAGTAACCTGTTCAGTCGTGCTTCGTCGTACTTTTGTTTACTGTTCTTCTACGTATTATTACACAAGCAGCACTGAATGTTAATATCATCGTTACCAGATCTATAGTTTTGATTTGTCTCATTCACAGTCCTACGCTTAGCTTCATGCATTACACCAGGTAGGCTCCCATGCATTTCTTGGTAAAACCGAAGCTACGCACCTCTCCCCACCAATTTGCTAAAGTGTTGATTAACAGGATTTCAGACATATTTTAGCTTGATAACAGTCTTGTTCTTAATGAAGCGTTCGTTATCCAAAAACTCACAGACCAAGTTCATATCAGACAGATCATAGTAACCTGTCACGGACTCCCTCCTCACAGAGAAATATTGTCTTAGTTATGAACTACGATGGTTTTTTCATTCATAAATCAACGTTTTTCTTCTCGATATCCTCATGAGAAAAGGGAAAAAGTTGACTCATCTATCCGACTCATGATTTGAACATTTTTAACAGGTTTGGAGCAAAATGATCTCAAATTTTGTTCATTTTAGCAACGTTTTCATAAAAGTCAAAACTGGCAAAATGTTTATATGGCTGTTTTTTGTTAGGAATATTTCTTTTCAACTGGCTTACGGACATTACTTTCTATACTGTAGTTATAATTAGGAATATATGGTCTAACCGTTTGTCCCGTTAATCTGCCGAACTATAAACATCAGTCTTAGTGGCTCAGTTTCCAAATTGCTGACTAAAAATGTTTTCTTTGAGGTCTTACCTTGTGGAAATTCAAACAAAACGTCAACAACGAAGCGAGTCAAACGGCTTTTTGAACGTTAAAGGAAGAAAAAATTTCTCTAAATCAGTGTCCTCTAAACGTGAACAGCTATTACTCTAACATGAACAACGTAAGCGCCCTAATACGACTTGCACGAGGTTTTGTCAGTCCAAGGAATTTTGTGATCGACTGATTTCAAACAGAACAAAAACTCAAAATGGCGACTCTGATTATCATTCAGCAACTACCATTCATCAGTTCATTGCTCCAATCGTCTACCTACTGCTTAGCTCAAAGTTTTTTGTGTTACAGCGGTTTAAACTTGCCCATTCTTTCTGTTCTTCTCGTATTTGAGGAGGTGTCCCATGAAATTGAGGTTTGGAGAGATAACTGGCCTTTTCTCTTTCACAAATTTATACGCTTCGTTTAAAGACATTCCCGTATGCTTCATTACGTATGCAACTGTGACGGTTGCAGAGCGTGACACCCCAGCGTGACAGTGAACAAGCACGCAACAGCCCTGATCATTGGCTTCATCTGTAAGGCAAATTTAAGAATCAAGAGTCAGTGAACTGTTGATTCTTCAAATCAGTGGATTCTTTTCACATCCCGATTAAACAATTTTGAAATGGATGGGTGATATTTAACCTTCTAGCTAGAAAGTATTCTGGCAACCTTCATTCTTCTTTCCAAATGTGATAATTTGTGTTCTTCCCGCGATATCACAAATGAAGAAGCAAGAAGCCCTGGCACAACTTTTGGACAACGAGAGATTGACGAGTATTGACACGGTTAAAAAGAATTAAGGCTGAAGACATTTACCTGCTAATCAGGAAAAGCTCACATTAGTGTTACCTGTTTCCAGAAACTGGTTTAACTTTTGATGCAAATCAGTTTTAGTCATGTGTGAAGTTATTCTTTCGAAGGTGTCCAAAACTTGTTACTCAGACCAGACCAACTTAATTTCCTGTTTTAGGAACATTTATGGCAAAAACTTCTTTCAATGTTTTGACAAAATCGTCCACCCCCTCCCGCTAAGTCTAGTTTTGTCACCCATACCTCATTTGCCGACCAAAACAACAGCTACGTCTGCCCCTGCCAACATTGAATATATAATAAGTGCTACACGCCAAAATACAATCTTTGATTAATCCCTCGCTCTTTGTATGTGCTCTCAATGGAATAAATCTTTCAATAAACTTGCATAAAACATAAACCTACCAATGAATTTAAAGGCCTCATCGAAATACTGCCCAATGTCAGCTTGGTTCGAATCACAGATTTTAATTTGTTTGTAATGCATGCCTGCCTTCTGAATGAAGTAGTTGGGGCAGAAGGGAGTGACGTTTAAGACGTACTTAATTGAAAACCTGTCAATCAAATTCTCATCTGCAGCACCCTCTTGGTTACCAAGGTACAAGAAAGGCAATATGGAGGTGAGTGATGGTCCCCGTGGGCGCAAGTCGTTGGACTCTAGAGTTGGAGTTGGTGGATAATCTTCTTCAACACTCTTTGGCTGGGTACAAATTCGTGGCACAGCACTCTCGCACAAGTTTTCATATTTCTTGCAAAATTCCTTTAGGCCACCTACAAGTAAAATTACAAAATAAATGTATCTGTCTTTCTGGAATCTTGGAATCTATTACTACAAGACCAAGATAAAACTCTTATTCCTTGACAGATATACTTATAAATCATCTGCTACAAAAAGACACCACTCAAATCTCTGGATAAATTAAGTAAAGACGGTCCAACGACTTCTTTTTGAACTTCAGAATCGAGACCAAAATTGTTGAAAAAGTACGCTGTTCTACCTAAATATAATGCAAGACAGGCAAGAAAAGATTAAGGCGGGTTATCTAAACAGCGGAAACAAATACAAAAACTGTTAACACTTTCACTGTTTCTATATTTGTTTTCGAAACAAGCATTTCACCGTGTCAAAACATAGAACGCCTTTCTTCTGAACTTATTTTCTTCATGAAAAGACAGCTTTCTACAATTTTTTTTCGCGCACAGCTTTACTTAATCTCTCTTTTATTTATCAGCAGTTTTTGAGTAAACTGTACATTTGCGACCTGCGCTACATCACCGAACGCTTCAGAATTTGACAGCGGAACAAATGTATACAAATTGATACAAATACAAGACTAGTTTACCCTTTATTCGAACGCGATGGCTCAAACAGGTAGCCTTTTGTATTGCAAACTGTGCGGCTGAAACTTCCATCAATCTGCTCTCACAAACTGAAAGAGTTCAGTTGTCTGATCTGCTTTTCCATGCTTTAAAGTCGGAGAAAAAAAAAGCTTCACGATTCATAAGTGTACGTAACGATGGAAACTTTAAACTTAGATCATTGAAAACGGAACAGACATTACTCAATTAGATGACTTCACCAATTAAAGTCAAAAATGATTTACCTAATTACTGCGATCTTCTCAAAAACCAGTAGACCATTACAAAACACCTGCTGTTTTGTAACTTTGAATTATCAGCAACTACAACCACTTCATATGGAGAACTAATCCTAAACAAGCTTGTACACGTCGTGAAAACTTAAAAACTATTTCCACATAAAAGAATCTTGAACTACGAAACAGCTTGCTTTATCACGCAAATTTGTGCTTGAGGGGGAAAAAAGCAATTTTCTAAGAGTACAACAAACTTCGTTGACCACTAACTACTGAAATTCGTGTTCATATTTGTGAGCAGAACGTCAAATATTTTCAAGTTCAAAGTATCCAACGATTGTTCGTGTTGCCACGGGTTCAGTAAAAGTATCAGGAATTAATACATATAACATATAATTATAAATGACTGACACGATACTTAGTTTTTTCTTTTTCTTATTGACTCTCACGGTTTTTTTCAACATCAATACACATGAATAAAGACGTGATCAGATCTTGATTTCATCGGTTATCGCGTTGTTTACTGTTTTTAACTCGTACTTTATAACTAACGACATCTTATCATGCAATTTTCAGTTAGAACAGGATGGTGATATATTTGATGAACCAAATGTCTATCAAAATACGGAAAGTTTTCTGTAGATTCAATTTTAAACATGAAGTACTTACCTGCGTTGCTAAGTTCTATGTAAAGCCAAGAAAAGGAAGATACAAAAAATATTTTACTCAGTTAATGAAGCAATTCTAGAAATCTGCTTTGTATCTTATTTATGGATTTTCCAAATATTAAAGATTACGACATGAATTTAAGTCACTCAATAGATACGCGTTAAAAATGAAGAACTTTTCATACACAGTGCTAATAGGTATGTTCAAACAATCAAAACATCTGCATACCAAATTTATTATAAAAAAAAACTTGTTGTAATGCTTTAAGTTCTGCACGAAACTGAAAGAAATGTTTAGCTTTCAACTACGTTTCAATTAACTCCAAAAGAAACACTAAGTTCTGTTTTAGGTTTACTTCAATCAAGACACCGAGCACAGACAAAAATGTGTCGAGTTTGTTTACTTGGATTGTTTGTTAGGTAAGGGTAACCAGAAATAATCGTTTCTTGCAGAAAATCATCTCCACTTAAAAACGCAATCAAAGAATGTTTGTATGAAACAAATCTTGCAAGTCATGACACCGTATAGGTGTAATGTCATTAAATGTCTAATGAGATTTTTAACAGATTTAACCACAACGTAAACTGAAACATCTTGCAGAATTTAGAAGCTGGGGCGATAAAGCAAACAAAACATTGCAACAAAGCCAACATCCACAAACTTGTCAAAATTTTACAAGATCGCACAAGGGCGTATTATAACTGCATTTAAAGCTATACAAAACGTATATAAAATGTTATGAGAACTTTTATGTAAAAATTTCAATTTACCAAAAGGTTTTCCAACCGCCAATGACAAATTTAAAATTCCAGGTCTCGTAGTTTTACAAGGCATTACTGATGATTAAAAGTTTTTTGCTTTCTTCTAGTCAAGACTTCATATCAATGAATGTTCATTTGCAGTCAATGTTGAATGTTTAAACACTGGAATTACCAAAGGTTAAGTCACTGCTCCGCACACAGCTAGCTACAGATCAGTGGGCTGCAATGGCCTTGAAACATGAAGTCACTACTTCCACATTTGTTTGGTAATAAAGCCATGAAACAATTGTAGACTTGTTTAAAAGTTCTAACAGCTTAATAATCAAAAGGAAAACTTGAGAACTTGAACCATCTAATTTGTCAGTGCAATTCCTTAATATACTACATCAAATTAAAACAGAAGTCACTTCTGTTCTACCATCCATAGAATATCTTGTCAACGGCTAGACATTCAAGACCTGACATAGCGAAACCGAGGTCAATCCACACAGTTATTCGAGCAATCAACTCTTTTACTTACTGGGTTAAACTTGCTGTCAAATGCTTAATAAGTTTCTTGCACATTCAAATTAAATTAGTCAAAATAATGTTTTATTAAAAAAATTCTTTTTTGGAAACTAAAGTTAAGTTTTCCAAAACACAAACTAGCCAAACTTAAACGGGACATTGTATCACAGTTTACAATGCATAAATAACAGTGTCATGACTTAGGAATTTTTGCAGACCAATGAATTTAGAAAAAAGGAGGTCAAGCGCATGAGATTTAAGTTGTAAGAAACAGATCATCAGCTTTATAAACAAAACTTAATTGGATTCACTCACGTTTGAGAAAAGTCTGAAAAGACTAAAAAAATATCTGAGGAAACTAGAGATACCTAATTTTTACTTTAAATAATAAGAATATTTTGCTAATACTTATTATGTTTTTATATGAGCACACAGAGTTATAAGTGTGGTCAAGATAATTTATATGATTTTTACAAAGAGGTTTGTACCAGCGGTACAAATGACAATAACAGAAATTGATCTAAGATTCGTTAGATACAATTTGAAGAAAAAAAAAAGATTTCGAACCCTGGTCAAACTGTTGTCACACCTTTATGTACAAGACTGATTTGTAATTGTAAGAATTTTCTTCTAGACATAGATATTAATGATAATGTAATAACTGGCATCAATGCTAATTATTAAGGCACAATATATCATTTAAAAACTAAAAATTGGTGATACCAAGTTTTTAAAATGGAAAAAGCGTGGCTCAGTGGTCAGAGTTGGGGATTTGTATGCGGAAGATGCTGGTTCAAATCCCCGACTCAGACTTTTGAATGAATTTGTCCTCAGTGATCCCAGGTACAAATTCACTATGCTTTGTAAATAGCTAACTGGTTTGCCTCCTACCACTTCAGAATCTTAACTGGGAAAGGGGATTTTAACACAACAATGAATAGCCCTTTAGGGTAGCTGTCACTATGTTTTTTCTTTCATTCTTAAATCATTTTTTCCTTTTTAGAACTATTCTGTTTTCTGTAAAGGTATATCATAACATACATATAAATTATATGTACTATAGTGAAAATACAGAACATTTTGAAGGGTACATGACACAGAATAAATTAAGATAAAAAAATCTATGACACCCGCGAAAAAACATTTCCAAAAAGTAATGTGGTAGCATTAGTCAGGAAGTATTCAAATTCCAATCCTACACAAATCAGTATTTCCTCAATTCTATGTAACAAGAAATAAATTAAAGTATTATATAGTCACCAGGGCTAAATTGGATTATTGATTTGGTCTAAACCAAAGGAATTAATAAAAAACCAAAAGGTATATGATTCTGTTCTTCAAATGATTCTATTTTGAAGTTTGCAACTTGGTGTTATGAGATATTAAGTGAAAACAGCCTTTGAAATACATACAAAAATTAGTCATCATTCATTATTTCGTTTTAGAAATGTAACAGTAGCATTGAATTATCACCAACACACAATGTCTTAACAAACTATTAAAATAACTTATGAAAAAAGTTCAAAATCAACTGCTGAATCATCAATTTGTTCACTTGTATCAAGATTGATCATACAAACACAGATCTAGTTGAACACATTCAAGAAATACTGAATGTAGTCCATTAGAGTTCAAAAGAGTAGCTCATTTTAGTTTTAAAAGTGTTTTCCTATAAAGTTTGAACTTAAAATGATTAAACAGACTCCAGAATTTCTTCATAATGGTTGATCAAAACATGATTAGGAAACAACAAATTCCTGATCTCCTAAGTCACAACAAGCACAAATACCTTGAAATCAGTTATGAATGCTAATGGAAGGAATGGCAAAAAAAGTTTTGCTTGATTTAAGTTTTATTTTCTATGTTTTGTACTTGAAAGACCCAAGTTTTTCACCTACATAGTGGACTTGAAGAAATTTTGATAAGCAACTAGGCTTATTTTTTTGGATCTGACGATTTTGATTTTCTTTATTTTTTAGGTTTGGAAAAAACTCTTATTTTTTAGGCAGTAGATTTTTAATTTATATTTTAGGCAAAAATCAGCTACAATTTACTTTTTTTGGGTGTCTAATAAGACAATCTAAAATAATTAGTACATTGATTCAGGTAAACAACAAGAAAAACCAGATGACAGACAGGTTAGACAAACCATGTAAATCGCATTATAGACTTAATTTTTGGGTATGCTTTTTTATGGTTGTGAGGGTGCAATTTGGCAGATATTTATATTCTTTGGGTTGTGCCCCCCTGTCATGTTCAAATTAGAGTACAGTCAATGGGGTTTTTCACCACTTTTTAAAATGAAAAAATTCAGTAGCTTGCCCAAATGTAATGTTATTGACAAAAAGGACGATAGGCTAATAATAATTTGTGTAAAATTCTATGCAACTACTTACACACTTAAATATTTACACAAATCTATTCATACTTGGAGGAAAAGCCCGAAAACTGGCTTTTTTCTAATCTATTTTCAGAAGTAAAAAATATATTGGTTCACACATTTGGTTTGCTTTGGCTGCACGTCATTCTTCGAAAAAGATTTTTGCCTCAATGAATATATTAGGATAATTTTCCAATCGAAACAGAAACAATGTCATTCATTGGGTTAGCACTGAAAGTAAGCAGCACCCACGAGGCAAACGTCTGCCCTAACAGATGTCGCTTCAAGTGTCCTTTTTTGAATATGTTACTTGATATATAAATTATTCTTATATTGTACTAAATATATATAAACCACATATAAGAACACCTCAATCCTTGGCGCATGTCACAACATAAATGACAATCTGTGACTGTGGTGCCAAGGATGTCCATGCTTCAACATCACTGGATGAAAGATTCGAGAATTATGTTTTCTTACCTTTAAGTATAAATATATCTTTCCCTTCTTTCGCTAACGTCTGGAGCACAAAGACTATAGGTCTACCCGGCGCACAATCGGGCACATCGCTCGTAAACTCATCATAAACAATAACTGTTCTTATCTCGCCGCTTAGGAATTTTTCTTTGCCATCTGAGGAAGAAATCAAGTCTTTTAGTTTTGCTTTTCCTTGAGAAAGCCGTTTTCGGCCGATTCCAGTACAGTTTATGTGAATAGCTCCTTTTATATGTCTGCAATTGAACGCTAACAATGAGCGACAGTCCACTAGCAGAACATCTAAATCCGTTTCATCTAGCATTCGTTCAGCAAGATCGTTCGCTCCCAAAATGCCATATTTACCACCCGTACTCATTTTCTTCTCTCCTTTTTCAATTATCTTGTCAAGAACCGCTACTGATCGTGAGTCCAGAAGAAGAGGAGACATTAAACTTTTAAAAGCGAGATAACTAACTTGAATGCTAAACACTTTTCTGTTCACTTTTCTGTTCTATAAGTTCAAACTGATGGAAAAAATATTCACTACATTAAATTACCCGTAAAAATGTCGGTAACGGATGTTTCGCATGAATCTCTTTTTCCAAAACCTCTATTTTTCAGAACAAATCTTCTGTTTCACAACTCCTCGATTGTTCGTTGAAGGATGATAATTCTTTACAGAATTAACTATAAACAACACTGTGATGTCATTTCTAACCAATCAAAGGACAGGACAACCGAATCAATCCGAACTCTAACGATCATTTGCCGACAAATCTCGTGAACCAATTAAAAATCAGCGCCTGTTCAACGCGTGAGCAAATCCATGGCCATATTACCGATTTCAAAAATATGTCTTACGACACTATATGTAATTGTAATGCCTAGAAGTCATACACTAGTGAAGTGCGTTAAATTTATATTAATAGCTCGAAATACGCTGAAAACAAACACTAAATACGCAACTGGGGTAAGAAAACTATAATTCTGCTATTTGCAAAAGATTTTTATGATTTAAAAAAACACCATTTCTTCTGATAAAAAGTCTTACAATCAGCTTTAAAACTGGTCCGTTCTTATACAAAATACAACTACTCGCAACAAGGTACATCGAAAAATCGAGAAAGAAAAACACTAAGTTCAACTTCCACAAAACTTTAAATGGCTACGGATGATAAAATATATCGAAATTACATGTTTTTCAAGTCATTATATAAACCTAAAACACTTTCAGTTTCATTTTTAGTGCTTTTAAAAACACACACAAAAAAAGGACTTGGGACATTATATAACTCATTAAAACTGTAAAATTATAAAAAGTATAAAAAATTAAAAAATATACAAAACAAAACTAACATGACGTTTCGACGACTTCACAGCGTCATTCTCAAACTAAGACTATAAAGCTATTACAAGCTATCAAACCTAACTGGAATGTTAATTAAAAGTTGTGTGATATCCTAGTGACTATCAAAAGAACTGAAAAACTTTTAAAGAATAATTATGTGAATAATTTAGCCTTGACCAAGTCACCTCAGCCACTGCTACTACGAAAAAAGGGACTAAAAGTAAAATTTCAACGAAACCAGAAGCGCGCATTTAAGAAACGACTCGAACTATTAATTTGTTTTATTGACATTATTCGTTGTTCATTCGGGCGTTACGTTTCACGTAATATTATACGGTATCCCTTGCACGTATTTTACTTGCGTAGTTTCCGATTAAAAAAAGAATTGAAATGTAATGCCAACGAATATTACTGTTAAGTTTCCATTGCTGGACAAATGACTTTTTCAGAGGAATCAAATTCTAATGAACAAATTTTTGTTTGAAATTGTCTTCATTTTGATTATTTTAGTCGAGTGTACTTAAACCGTGTTTCATGTTGTTTGCCACCATTCAGCTATTTTAGTACCGGCTGTGAATTTGTTGCAGTTCTTTTCTGATCTGCTCTTGAATTCTCCCAAACTGGCTCACATTGGTTTTTCACCTGGCCATGAAGGCACGAAGAAAAGTTTTTATTTCTTAATTAAACTAATTTTAGCAATATGATTGATATAATTTTGCTGATCCAGCTTAATAAGGTGGCGTTTCGCTTACAGCGTTGATTTTATCTTAAGATTAAAAATAACTTATCTCCTTTTTTACTGTATTTTTATTGGGTTATATCGATCAGGTGACTTCTAAAGAAAACAAACTGTCTCGGGCATGTCGCTGACCGACGTGACAGGTTGTACAGTTTTTATGGCTCTCGCCTTGACTAGTCGAGCGGAGCCATAATGAATATAAGGACAGACCGTTAGATATTTGAGGGCGGGTCGGGCATGTTTTTTTTTTCACCGCAAGATATTTTTTTTCGGCTCAATACGCTGCAGGACTTATTTTCTACAATCCGATGGCAGAGTTTGTTTGCCTTTTTATTTTGCACGAATTTTTTTCAGGCTTAAAGCTGTGCTCAAATTTTTTTTGGTATTTGCCCAAACCCCCCCATCCTCCTCAAATATCTAATGGTCCGTCCTTTAATGTCATCGAGTCGTAGAGTCACATACACAGGAAGGCCAAACAATGAAACATGTTTTCCTGCATTTTGAGAAAGCTGGTATTTATTAGGTATTAGCATTTAAACTTGAACTGCTAATTTAAGCTATAGAACAACATATCCAACTTTACAAACGAGAATATTGGACTATTTTCATGAGAGGCAAGTGGTAAATAATCTGTGCACTCTTCGCTACATTACGCTATGATTACTAAAAGGTTCTGCATCAAAAGAAATGTTTAGAGAGATGACAAGTATTACTAATTACCACATCAATTCAAATCAAAGGTATGCTGTAAATGCTCGTGGAGTGACCCGAACTCTCTCGGCTTCATACAACAAACATGATTGGCTAAAACCGCGAACGACTAAGAATCATCTCAGCGACTTTTAATTGACTAGTGCATGATGTGATCGGATGAACTGACTTTCTGCTGTTGCACTTTGCTCCCTCTCACGACCATTCCGTTTATAGGGAGTCTATTATAGGGGGTCTGGCTTTCCGTAAACCGCCACAGTTTTTCGCTTT
>ERZ1740055.262-NODE-262-length-12577-cov-8.690145_pt1 | contig 12577 bp, 8 predicted proteins | sample MGYA00581747_ERZ1740055 | MGnify/ENA primary metagenome ERZ1740055 (study PRJEB43018, sample SAMN04849739) | marine metagenome | isolation source: floating plastic debris | place: Pacific Ocean | collected 2008-08-28 | study: EMG produced TPA metagenomics assembly...
AAAAAAAAAAAAAAAAAAAAAAATCTCTGACTATAAAACCGTTGATTATCGATTATTGTAGAATTTATTCTGGATTTTTTTCAAACTTCAGCATGTTTAAAAAAATCAGTTAGTTCAGATTTTTGCCAAGATTAAAATGTTTAATTTATAAAGGACATAGATTACTCGGATTCGCTTCGAATCTACCCATATGCCAAAATTACAAAATCCGGCTAACACCAACAGCCATTGCGCATTACGCAGATCTTCTTGTGAGGGTTTGTCAGCAGTCATAAAAATTTTACGCTTTTTCGACCTTCAAATTGAAAATTTACAAGAATTGTTTCGTCTTAGACTTTTAATTAATTCCTATTTCTAAGAATATCGTTAGTATGAAAAGTACTTTGCAGGTTTTCCGAGTCTTTATAACAAGTTTTTCGAGTCTTTATAATGCGTTTATAGTATGTTATGTATATTGTGGGTAACAACTTGTAAACCGAGTTATATACCTTTGCAAATAAATTTTATAACATAGAATAGATCTCTATTTGAAACCAAACTACCAAAAACCTCAAAATCTTTTTATTTTCATTTCCATTAATCAATATATACATTCTGTAGTTTGACATAAAATTGAAATAAAGTGTCATAAAAACAAAAGGAGTTCCGAGTACGAAACCGATTTGCATTTTGAATGATATGATCATGTCTCATTTTGCAAAGTCTGGGTATATATTCACGGGGAACTTCTTTATCTTTTTGTCGTCCATGCACTCAGGATCTGAAAAGAAAATTAAAGAAGCTGACCGGAATACAAAGTCTTTCGCCATTGGTCTCTTTTTATTCACTATCAATGCAGCTCAAACAACGACCTGTTTCTAACAAAATCAAACTTATAATTTTCTACTGGCAAACGAAATGACCTGTTATTCTGTTATTGCCAAAGCCAGCTGAAATGAAATCTTATACAATCATGTTTGGCTGTTTACAGAAGGAAGTTAAAACATCCTATTTGTAAATATTCAATAGCAGAACACGCTTACTGTCATTCTTTCTTCTGTCTGTTAAACTCACCTTCGGTTTTTGTTTTTTTAAACGTATTCGTCCTGCAACATTTTCGCAATTTTATAAGTTTTATTCTTTTGTTTCAACGCCTAAAATATTTTACTTTTTTTTCTAAAACTCAAAAGCTTTACTTGGTTTTATCTAAACCCTCGGCTATTTTTCATAAAAGATAATCATAAGTTCAGTTTTTATATTTTACGTATTTTTAATTCTCAGTGCTCTATTCAATTTTATAAGAATAAAATATAACACAATGTATTACATGCTTTCGAAGTCTCATTTTTAAAAAGTTTCTAAGAAAAGTCCAAAACTTGCCATTTTTATACGTGTTTTTAAATTCGACCTCTTGTAGTAATTAACTCGCCTCTCGCATCGAATAGCTGATTGTTGTTGTCACAAACACGCAGTATATATATTTATCTACATATATTATATATTGCATTTTTTTCCGACAGACCGACCTTAAAATTTTCAAAAATGTACGCGAAATATACGAGTGCTTTGAAAAATCATGCAAATTTGTCTTGCCTTAAATCGGCATGATCACTTAATTGTTACGGTTGTTCAGATACAATCAAGAGACGCCTTTTAGATGTTTATAAAATCTATTATTATGACGAACACTTTCTTTTCTCTTTAGCATTTGTTTTGGTCTCACCCTGTTCTAGTGCCACGTGTTATTTCCAATCGGTACTTATCGGTACACAAATTCCTACTTTCACAGCAACTGCTTCCTAGCAATACAAGCTCATTGCACAGCCATGGGAGAGAGCGAAAAAGTAATTGCATTGTTACATATAGAACTGAGAGCAAAAGTATCGCGTTAAAACTACTCACAAAAAATGAAAAAATGAAAAAACTGAATGTGAAATTCGAACTTAGAAGTTTGAGTTGTTACAGTGACATTACAAAAAAATATAAAAAAATAATGGGATACCCATTTTTAAATACAAAACAAAATCTTTCTCTCTTCCTGTTCTTAGAAATAACTTATTCCTTTAAGCACAGTTTTGTTTTTAAAGACTGAAGAACACAAAACGAATATTTTAAAATACTGCCTCATTTGTTTACCTGCACAAAAATTATATCTGAACTGTTTTGAAAATATATATTAAGGTTAAACCGGAGTGCTGCTGTGTGTGGATAGGAGATCAGTACACAAAATATGTTTTTCTTTTGATTCTGGCTGTTTGAGTTTAATGTTTATTTTAAATTCATTCAAAATACTTAGTGCTTTCAAAAAATTGTAAATTAAAGTCTTGTTGGAAGACAATAAGTATATACAATATGCAACTGTGAGATGCACCTCTAGCTCTGAAGAGGAAATTGAGTTTTTCAGTCACCTCCCGGCACTAACTATGGCACTCCTTATAAATTCAGTTTTTCGTTTTGGTATAAATAATAAAATGTTAAAATCAGCTGTAAAAATATTTTTAACGAGATAATTCACCATAAATTAAATGCTATTTTTTTTGTCAAAACGAGGTTTAACTTAATAGTCACCGTTGATTTTTTTATAAAATTAAAAAACACAAAAGGTTTTATAATTAGCGAGAACTGATACACGTGTGATAAAACAATTAAAGAGCCGACATGATTTCAGTGTACTTTCGTGGTCGTGCTGCGAACGAATCTGATATTTTAATGTTTTATAGTCTTTCGTTAGAATGCAATTTTTGCAAGAAAGTTTTGTTTTGATGAAGGATTAACACTCAAAATATCAACTGGTAAGTTTCCAGGAAGAGTAAGGGAGAAATGTGTCAGCTTTTATGATGAAAAACATTATTCGACTAAAAACTAAGTTTTGAAACGTTATTTAAAGGGATCTCAAATTATTGGAATGGAGAGACATGTTTTGTTTCTGTTTACTCATTTTCGAGTATGTGAAATAGTTATTTTTATAAAAAAGTAATCGAGGTTTTATTGTACTAGTTTTCTGCAACAGCAAACAGTGGTCAGTTTGTATTCAAAAGAAACAAATTACAAAGCAACTTTTTCTTTGTTTCTTGGAACAGAATTTTGATTTTAATTTTTTTAGCAAACTTGCCTAAGTAGCGGGTAATTGTTTTGAAAAACAAAACAAAAAGTGAATAATAATTGTTTTTCCCCAAACAACTTAGTGTTAATAGAATGCAACCATAAAACTTGATTACTTATCGCAGCTACAGGTTTAGAACTTAAAACAAAAAACAAAACAAAAAAATGCTTAAAGCATTTTAACCAAACTTCTTGTGAGAAGTCAACATATGCCCAACGATCTTTCCTCCCGTTTTACAGCTTTGACTGCAACTAGATAGAACACTTTTTACTTAGTAATTCAGTTCGTTACTAGCCTGATTTAAGAATAGGTGTTTGAATATTGTTTGTAGTAATGACTGCAATACAATTCTTGTTGGCGAGTAGAAAAATAAGTCAGTTTAATCAACCGATGAAGCTGAAATGTTTAATCATCGCCGTGAATGAAAGCACAAAGCGAACGCTTCAGGCGTTGCGGCTTTACAGTTGCTCTGATGCAGAGCTTACGGTCGTAACGTCAGCTTTGCTCTTTCAGTACGGCGATGAGATAACAATATTTTAACTTAAAGATGAATAAAGCTTGTGTCTTCTACACAACGGCTTTGTTTAGGTGAGTTAATATTTTTTTCTAAAGATTCTTGTAACTTCCGTCAAACAAATTTGTTCCACAAAAGATCACTGAAATGTGTAGTTCTTCGTCGGAGTCAATGCTAAGGAGATAATAGAGAGGTAGGAGGCGGATTCAGTACTGTCCGAACATCCGAAAAGTCAGTTTAAAATTCTTTCCATAACTTCTAAATGAATCAAATTCATTTGTTAATTTATATCGAAACATCGATGCAGCATCCAGTTTATGACATCTAGGTTTAAATGTTTAATCATTGCTGTAAGTAGAATATAAGAGACTGACGTATGAAATGAAGCCTGGCCGGAGAGACGCAAAACGTCAGTTAAATTCTTACAAACGATAATCAGTCTCCTAGAAAAGATTAAACTACCCCTTTAGTTTTTGAAAACAAATCTGTAATCTGAAACATTTCCGTAGAAAACTATTTTCTAGTCTTGTTTTTTTTAAGTTCAAAGATAACATTTTTGTTATAAAAAGCATTCATTAAAATTTAATGTTTGTTGTTAGTTTTCATAATATAAAAAGGCTCGATTTATCAGCAAAGCAGTTCTTTTTCGATTAATCCAACTTGGCTCTCTATAACCTTTTAAGCTAGGTATGTGTGACACTTCTTAATTTATTTTACATTTTTGTTCCGTCAGCTTTTTTTAAATGGTGTGTCAGTACAGATTGGCTACACCAATGACTTGCATAGTTAGTAGCGCTTTAGTTCAGTGCGTATTTAAAGGCAGATGGCATGGTATCGTGACGCGTCAATGCTTTCTAAACCGAAGTTTATTGCAATAGCAATCCAGTTCTTAATCGGTAATCAAACATTAGCCGATGCACTGCCTTGCCAGATGTACGATAAATAATGAATCAATGTGGTCTTCGCTCATTCGAAGTTTTAAGTACGATTGCAGAACAAATTGCATATTTTTGAGTACCAGGTAATTTTTTTCCATTTATTCAATTGTTAACTCAAAGAATCGTTTATTATTCTGCAGCTATTTACAGCAACTGAAAAACTCTTAAAATGCCATATATATCTGCATCTGTATCTGCTTTGTGAGTTGGTTGATCAAAAGAGGGGGATAACAGATTCTAAAAACGTAATTTATTTTACTTTGTTTGAAACAAATCAAATTGCAGGGACCCATTATTGATATCAAAATGAATACAATTAAGCAGAGCATTCGTTTCGAATTTTGTAGTATATATAGCCTCTGGTTTCAATGAATGCAGTTATATATTTGTAATTGCCATTTGTCCTAGTGGGGGTGATGATAAAACAATTCGTTTTCTCGGCCTCATTGTTTAGTTGTTCTCAAGCCCTCGCTGATAATTAGACTTCTTGTTGAGTATCCAGTTAGAAGGGAGATTTTTTACGAAAAGCAAACGTGTGTTTTTCTTTTGCAAAGTTTTAGAGAACATGCAAAATTGCAACCATGGAAGGTAACTAGATACAAACAAGGGAATTCTGTTTTTCATCAATAGATTATTGCACTGGGGGTAGCGAATGGCCCCTTAAAAATGAAAGTCTCGGCCAAACACGGCTGGTTTTTGAAATCTCTTCATCTTTTTTGTCATGTCTCGAAGTCTAGTATTTTTAGCTTTTCTCTTGGTCTTGATTTTCTTAGAAAATGGCTCTCATTCTCGGCATTTCAGGCAAAGGACGAAATCTCGATTTTGCTTCAAATTTGCACGGTCTATCGGCATTTGGTTTTGTTAACGAATTCTTGTAAACTAACCCTCTTACAGTTTACAATATCTTGTAACACTTCGTTTTTTAGTTCTATGTTTCACGTAGCTTCCTACAGAGAAAATCACAATCGTATCGTAAATTAAGGCTCGGTCTCGGATAGTTCATTGCTTCTATAGTCTTGGGCTAGTATTCTAAAAAGACCGTCTCGGCGTCTCGGATAGTCTCGCATTTAACATTTACTATCCCTTCCATTGATACGACGGTTTTCTTTTTAGCTTTCAAAGATGTGATATAAGTCGCATAACAACTGTGACATGCAGTCAGATACAAGTACAAACACTGTTTTGGGAATGTTTAATTGTTGATGCATGTCAATTAGAAAAACATCTTTGTTTAATACTAGAGGAGTTAAGAGGATATTTAATTAGCAGAAATGTACAGGAAATTATTTTTTATTATCTAGACTTGGCATTGTTTGCTCAACCAGTAAAGTAATATCTTTAATAAAATTTTACTGTTTCCTTTCAGCTGCCATTCAACGGACATACAACCCGAGGAACCCAATAATAGGGAAATGCTGTTCTTTTGTAAAGAAACATTGCTGGCCAGTTATTGAAGATTTCTAAGATTTTATTCAATGTTTCATCTGAAATCGAAAAGAATTACCTTGTTGTTTTTTTATTTTATCGCAGATACACTGGAAAATACAGAATTCGTGCTTTAAATACGGCGCAAATTTGATATTAACTAAAAATTATCATTCACTTTAGTTTTGATTGGATGTAGGTTTTTCGAATGGTAAAGAACAGTTGTTCCTGACACAATTAGAATTCTTGAGAATTTAGATGTGGATGAGATTTGCCTGTCTTTCTTTGTCTTTCTCGAATTCATCAGTTTAGATAATATAGGAAGCTGGGACCAACGAGAAACTGACTGAAGCATTATGAACAGTACCATTAATGATTCAGAAGCTAACGCCACAAACGTTTTGTTTCATAACACTGAACACACTCTTTTAACCATGGTAGCCTTGTCATTGGGCAACATCATTGGAATTATCATCGGAACTGCAGGTAACTGTCTCGTGGTCCTTGTAGTTATCTTCAACAGAGAAATGCGTTCACCTACAAATATTTTTATTGCCAATTTAAGTGCCGCTGATTTTCTGGTAACAGCAATTTGCATGCCAATGTTCTTTATTTACAACGTGATTGCTTGGCCATTATGGCCTTTTGGAGACACCATTTGTAAGCTTGCCTCGTATTTAGTGCATGTGTCGGTAATGGCATCGGCTTTAAGTCTTCTCAGTATTTCATACGATCGATTTATATCCATCTATTTCCCAATGGAACGAATTATGAACACGAACCGTGCCAGAATTATCGTGTGTTTCATATGGTTCATATCGCCTCTTCTGTTATTGCCATCTTTGTTTAAGCACCAAGTCGTAGAAACAGATTTTGAAGGAGAGATGTGTCTAGAGAAATGGGAGACCGAAAATAGCCTTCACATTTATCAGATGTACCGCATTTCTTTCTATTTTCTTTTTATGGCACAGATAACAATTGTATACTTTTTGATTGGACGACGCCTACGCAAGCGTCGCCTTCCTGGATTTCAGACAACAGAAAAGAAAAATAAGCTTTTATTGCAAAAGCGAAAAATAACAAAAATGCTGTTTCTTGTAGTGTTGTGCTTTGGGTTAAGTTGGCTTCCATACATTATCAACAAGTTGTTCAACATTTTCCCGCCAAGGAAGAACTTTGAGATTCCAAATGTTTTTGTGTTTGTTGGGAACTTTCTTGGACTGTTAAACAGCTGTATCAACCCAATCCTTTATGCGGTTTTGAACCGTAACTTTTCAAAAGCTTTTAAAAACGCTCTGCGTTGCCGATGGAACTACGGTGTAGAGGAGCGACGGCGTCGAGTTAGTGAACCGCAGATATTCAATGGTCGCCCGTCTACGCCCTGTCAAGAAGGTCGAGAGCGGCGATTAAGTAGCCTTTCAAGTGTACATACGACTTACGCTGTTGAACTCTTGAGCTCACTAAAAGCTAGCCCCCCTGAGTCTGTCCGTGTTGTGTGTTTTCGCAAGCTTGGCATGTACACTGTCCCTGCGATCCAAAGTTGCAAGAGCTCAACAAGGCGAGTCAGTTTTGGTGATGCTGCGGACGTCACTCAGACCACAAGCAAAAACGAAACAGCTGGAAAAGTTACTACTTTAGAAAATATAATTGAATAACCGCACGATGCAGAGGACGACTGATATATCATCTCCCGGTGTTAACAAGATTCCGAGTGCTACTGCTGTCTTTTGTCAAGAAATGCAAAATGAGGATTCTGTGTCAAAGACGAAAGGATGATTTGACGAAGTCAACTAAGCAATGTGACTATTTGCGTTAATGCGAGCAGAACATTCAAGCACAATATAATGTCAAACCTTATGTGGTTAGCGAGTTCAGCTAAAACACATATTTTCAGAATGCAAAAACTCATAGACATAGGAAGGAAATAGAGAACAAAACATACAGGTTACCTTGTTAGTTTGTTTGATTGCTATAAATATACCATAGCAAGCCACTAGTTTTCAGGTAGTAAAGTGTTTTTTATGTCCCAGTTAACTCGAGTAACTGGAGTTCCCGATCAAACAATATACCTTAGGAATTGCACTGTTATTACAAAACTTTTTGTTTGGCCAACCGATCCTAAAGTGTATGCCGGTTCCCGTAAGTGAAATCACAATTCGCTTCTACTAGAAATATAAGGCTAACAATATGAATATAAGTTGTAAAAAACAAACATTTTCGGTCTACTTGACCATCTTCCGGTTACTACAAAAATAGCAAATCTAGACAAAATTTTTTATGCATCTCTCTCGCTTGAAGTAACTCTTGATATCCACGATCTAATGATTCAAAAGTATGTTTAAATGAAAATGCCTACGACAAGTTGAGGGGGTCAGAAGCAAAGTGGACCAACCCACATTTTGTAGTTTTTGAGAAATTTGCAGTTGAATAGTTTTTTCGTCTAAAAAAATTGACACATGCCTTGTTGTATAAAAATGACATATTCTTGGTATTTGGAGTACTAATCAATTATTTCTTACCCATTCTGATGAATTGACCGTTCTTTTACGTGTTTTATTCACTGTCTCAGATGTTTCAGCTTCCGCCATTTTGTTTCACCACGCAGTACAAAAATGGCGAGCCCGCGATATTTTGGTCTGCAAATTTGTGGCTTGGCCCACTTTGCTTCTGAACAAACTATTCAAAGCCAAAACGGACCAACTTTTAAAGCGACGGTAACTCAGTATGAGCCATTTGTGGCTTGGTCCACTTTGGCTCTGTAAAGTTTTATAAAAATACTATCCAAAAATATTAAAAAGTCAAATTTGGATTTTTTGAGGGTTGGTCCACTTTGCTTCTGACCCCCTCAGTTGAAAAAGAAACTCCTGGAACGAACCATAACAAAAAAAGCCCAAAAGTTACCTGTGGGTGCCTGTCAGTCTGCATAATGCAGCACAAACATTTCCGAGGTTTATTAGTCAAGTCAATCATGTAGTAAAAGCACAATGCTTGTCGGATGTAAAGATCAACGTCAAGTATAAATAGCACAACTAATGATGTGCTAGTTGCTAAGTTGAAGCCATGATAAAGGGGCTAAGATGATGATACCTAAAAAGACCGAAACAGTTCTCCAAGGCTGCTAGCTAGCATTCAAGCTCACTATCTTTATGGTAGATATAAGGGGTAAAGCCCGCTACCAACGTGGCCGTAGTGTCCATTATCGTGGCTTCAAGTTAGCTACTAACACATTTGTGCTATCTATACTTGACGTTGATTTTCATAGCCACATCCCACAAGTATTGCACTTTTACTACATTTTATGTTCTTTTTAGGAGTCTGAGCCTGTTTGCTAGCTATAGCTATGCCATGCAGATGAGGCTTAGAAATCCCAAACAGCTGCTAATAAGATCTACCAAAGGGAGCTGGCCCGTTCAGGGGTAAGCCCTGACGTTATTCTACACCGAAAGAGCTGTCCATGACTGCTAGCAATCAGGCTAACTTTTTTTTATGGTAGTAGTAGCTCGCTACCAAGGTAGCCATAGTGCCCAATAAAGTGGTTTCAAGTTAGCTACTAGCACGTTTGTGCTGTCTATGCTTGAGTTAATCTTACTTGAGTTGAGAAATGCCCTTCAGTTTTATCTCAACACTTGCACTGCCGAACTAGTTTACGGGACTTCTGTGGTCTGGACAGTAATTTGAACCCCAAAACGTAAAACGCAGCTGTCCGACTTCTCAGATGTTAGTAGGCCCAAGATGTATGCTGTATCTCAAAGCAACTTCACGAAAAATTAGTCTCGTCCAGTTCCAGTCATGTTGTTTGATCAGGAAAGTCTTTATGTATGTGTTTGGAGTCGTCTGGTGAAACTGAACTAGGTCTTAGGCGCGATCTGTCTCTCCTACATATGTAGGTGGAGTAAAAGTCCATCCCATAACCGCAACGATCAATTACACAGTTGCCTGATTGTGTTCACTGGTTTCAAATATATAGGATTCTACCCCATGGCTATTGAAAATGCGTTTAAGACCTTTTGATATACCTCGAATGTAAGAGGCCGCAATCGGTGGCTAACTAGTTGATGTAGTGGACTGGGTTATACGGCGACTCTTACAACCGCTGCATATACATAAGATAGGCCAATTATTGCGCGATTGAAAAGACGGACCTGATCCGCGACGGGGGCCACACTGATCAACATTCCTCAAAGTTTGGAACATTTATTGCACCGAGTTATGTGTTTCTAGGTATAAAAGATCTAGTTGGGATCGAAAGCTTGCTTTCGTGTAAAAAAAATTGTACTGAGTCTTCGAAGTTTAATTTCATTACATAATCTACATCAACACAGCTGATGAATTTTCATGAAATCACAAACTTAATTGAGACATTAGTTTGAATCTTTTTTGAAACTGCAAAGTTTTGAAAATAAATGCAGTCAATGCTGAAAAAGCTGAACCTACATACATATAAAGTTTTCACTGAAACAAGGTTTGAAAGCGATAGCGCCATGATTACTAAAGTTCATCTGGAATAAAATTTGTCACCAGCTTTCAGATTTTTTCAGATATCTTTAGAAAGGAGACTGTTACTGGTCATTACAAGAACAAATTTGATATTTGTTTTGCCGATTAAACCGGCAGTTATGTGTCAGATTTGTGATATATTCGAAATAACATTTCAATAGCAACAAATAGAAATAAAGGGAATAGATTGACAGCATTATTGGAAAACTAAGTGATCCCAGACTTTACGGTTGCCGCCATGTTGAATGTAAAGTTTGTGCACAGGAAGTTGTGAGAAATCTAAATTCACATGCAATAGCTAAATGAACTTATCAGGATAATTTACGGTTTTTATCCTATTCGTTCAAGCACCTATGTGAGTACTTTTTAGTTCGTTTACCAAGCAACAAATTTAAACGTTGTTTTACTGACAAGCATGTTGTTATCAGTTTTAAGTCTTATTCTCAATGCAAATTTTGCTAAAGACAAAATCTTTCTCCCGATTTACAGACAAACCGATTTTTTTCTGATTGTTGTATTTTTTTTAGATTTTTAAAATTCTCTTTCCATCCTACAAATGATTGCTAGTTTCGTTACTGAAAAAAAGTTAAATTTTATTCTTGAAAATAAGGTAAGTTTTCATCTTTTACGCTTAGCAACAGCAAAAGACGTCATTTTCATTTTCATTGATTAATTTCATGTAATTTCATATCGTCAGAAAGAAACCGCGAAGCGTCAAGATTAAAGCAGTGTTACTTTTGAGATTTAATTACATTTTTGCGGCAAAGACAAAATAAAATTTATACTTTGCCTAGAAAAATGTAACTCTTTTAAAAAAACAATGCCACTTAATTTTTCCATTAATTTTGTACACTAAAATTTGACATTTTAAAAGACTAAAAAGGTTTAAAGAAAACTTGCCATGCAATTAAATGAGTTAAGAATTATATGTACGGTTAGATTTCATTTCATTTCGGGATATGATAAGGGACTCAACAGAGTAATTTCAGGTCGTCTTTGCGACGAATAATGAACAATCTTACCAGATTCAGCCATGAATGAACTAATAAGGTAAGGGCGAGGTAATTTTATTTAAATGGTAAATGGATTTTTGATTTGTTCTTTACTGATCTGTTCTTTCTTCAGAGCAACTAATTCAAAGTACGAAATGTATTCAAGATTCGTCTGATAATCTATTACATCACTGTTACCACCTGATTTTTTTATTCAGTACTCGTTATGTACTATCGTTGTAAACATTCCCTCTGCTTACCAGTTAACTTAGGCATCGCGGCAAGTGTCAAGATTGTTTCTTCATAAAAATGGCTATCTCATTAAACTTGAAATATCCAAAAGCTTAAAACTTACCGACTTTTACAAATGTCGCATGCATTTAATGTTTAAAGCGAACCAGTACAAAAGATTTTTATTTCTTTTTTATAATGTACACTTTTTCATAAGCATCTTTTTATTTGTACTTGAGGCTGAAAAAGCCATCTCGTGCACTACCAAAAACCATGAAATGCAATGTTCTTAAATGTAACACATCGGCTTTAGACTTTGGAAGTTATAAGTTTTCTTAAAAAATGTTATTTTCTTTTGCCTTCTAAAGAAAGTAGGTCAGTCATCCGTCTGTAAACTGCCATTGTCTGTCGAAACGCCATTAGATTAAAACATTAAAGACGTATTAAGTAGCAAAGATCTTCAAGTTTTAATTATTCGTTTCTAAACCATTCCTCTTTTTAGTATCAAAATATCCTGACAAACCACTTTCGCGGAAAAAGTATGTAACATGTTGTGAGGGATAACTATGAAGTCTACAACTAAAATATAAAGCAGAACAATAAAAATACAACATACACATGATCTTTTCTGGATAAAGATCGAAACTCACAATGCCGAAATTTTAAAATTAGAACGCTCAATGCAATATTAAAAAGAAATAGTTTGAAGCAATTATTTTTGTTGGAAATCGAACTTTAATGCTCAATTGCTCAATGAAATTCATTCTTAGCACATTTTGAAAGTTTTTTTTTTTTTTTTTGAAATAAAATTTAAAAAAAAATAAAAAAATATTTTTTTTTTTTTATTTTTTAATAAAAAAATAAATTAAAAGTAGTAAAACAAGCCCCGCCCACCAGC
>ERZ1740055.263-NODE-263-length-12560-cov-7.893802_pt1 | contig 12560 bp, 4 predicted proteins | sample MGYA00581747_ERZ1740055 | MGnify/ENA primary metagenome ERZ1740055 (study PRJEB43018, sample SAMN04849739) | marine metagenome | isolation source: floating plastic debris | place: Pacific Ocean | collected 2008-08-28 | study: EMG produced TPA metagenomics assembly...
TTTTTATATGATTTATAGTTTTTTGTTTTTTTGTTTTATATTTATTTGGAGTTGTTTTCTATATGTTTTTGTTTATTATGAGTTTAAGATAGTATATTTAGAGGGAAGAGGAGAGGAGAATAATAGGGAAGAGGGGAGGAGAAATTTGTTAAGAATAAGTAAAACTGCTTTGATAGCCGTGCAATGATGAATTTAAAACCTTAATTAGCTGATGTTGTGTTTTTTAGAACTCTCTTAAAGAAGTTGCATTTTTAGAAGAAGCCTTACAGGGCATAAAGGATCTTACAAAACAGTTAGCGCTGTACTTCTGTGAAGACGAAAAGGATGTTAAAATCCAGGATATCCTAAAACTGTTCAAGACTTTCTCAGACCAGCTAACCAAAGCAAAACAGGTATTTAATGATTCCTCAGAACCTGGAAGCGTGTAAGGTAAATTGGTGAGGAGAGTATAAGAACATGGTGGGAGTTAATATTTGATCACACCTTTAGTTAAATACTCTCACTAGATTCATAGCATTTCATATCCTCATTGACAGGAAAATGAACAATTTCGTATTCAAGAGGAAAAAAGAAGAGCCAGAGAGAAAAAGAAAGCAGAGGAAGAAGCCAGGCGGGCCAAAGAAGGCAAGGGAAAGAAAGTAAAACCTCCACCACAACCGAGTGAAGACGATGGCTGCATTGTCGACAAATTGTTGTGTGACATCAGGAAAGGTTTTCCTTTAAGAAAGCTGTCCCGCAGTAGCGGACCGGGAAGGAAGATCTCCAAGGGATTGCGATCACCATCTAAAAGTCCGTCAGCTTCAGGTAATCCTGATTCCATTTCTGCGCCAGAATTTCATGTCGTACCTGTGGGTCCAAGTCGTAGAAAAGCGAGAAGTGTGTCGTCAGATGGCCTGGTGCCTGATATGAGAAGGTTAACTCCCCCTAGGCCTGATCAAAATGGGTTCCTTTCTAGTCCAGGCACCAGTCCCCCTCGGTCGCCAACATCACTGAATAAAATCAGTGAAGAAATTGAGGATGTAATGGCGGAGTAGTCAAAAGCTTTCGAAATAGAAACAAATCGTACTATTTATCATTCAATGCATGCCATTTATTACTCTTCTTTAAGACTTGAATGTAGTCTCCCAAATAGACGACACGCGGATAATCCTTCTACAAATATATGCGTAATACCACAGTCAGAACCCTGCCTGGTCACAAGGATATGTGTATTTCGTTTCGCGACTTTTTCTCGCTTGCCTACCTAACATCTTTTATTTCGGGTTAACTACTTTTTCATTTAATTCTTTGTATATTTTCAATTATCCGTTAGTTTTATTTATCAGTTTACTGACCATTTTATTTTTTGTTTAATTATAAATTGCGTAAAATACAGACAAGCCACAAACTACTGCATATTCCCTTGCGACCAAGACAGGTTTTTCGCCCAAATATGCAGACAATGTTAAAGACTAGCTTGCAGAACCTAAAATAAATACAACTCAACCTAGCTTGAATATCAGTTAACAAAAAGCTCATAACATTGCATATTAGTTCATCAGTAATCATGATTTGGCTCTGAAGGAGTCCTTCAAAAAATTGTTCCTGTTACACTGGTCAGCAAGGCTATCTTCGTTTTACTTTATTTGTTTGAAAAAAAATATGTTTTTATTTTGTTAATTTGTTATGTTTTTAAGCATACAAATCTATTTCCTAAACTTTAATTTACTTATTTATTTATATTTATTTATTTGTTTTCTTCAGCTAAGTTTGTTTTGTTGAAAGTATAGTTTATAAATCATTACCATCTAAAATTAAATTCCATTTCAAATATTTAATTCTGAACAAGTTAGCCACAATAATCGTTACTTCTCACAAATGGTTTGCAGTTCAGTTTGAAAATATAAAGCTCTTAATGAAAGACGAAATTCATCAATTTCAAGTTTGCTATGAAGCTGTCTTGTACCGGAATAGCTAAAGCTGGAGTTTGAAGTTAGTCTTAAAATTTTGTATTCACATAAGTTGCATGCTTCTCAATTCAAGTCATATCTATATAGTTTAAAAATACATTCAGTATAACTTAAAAACAAAAATCTGCGTAAAACAGCTTAGTTTCTCATTTAATATAATTTTTGTACTAACCTTTTTATAGTAAAATAAAAATAGTTAAACAGTTTAATCTTTTCATTAAAAGCTAAAAACCTGAAAAAATTGCTTAAAACAAATAAAAACTTTTGTAATAAAATTGAACTATAAAACTTTCTTTTATATACCTGAACGTTAAATATTCTTAAGTAAGTACATGCCTAATTGATAAATTCTACCAGCTACTTGCACGGATTACTATTTCAGCTTAAACTTTGACTTGAAAAATGATAACATTTTTTCTTATTTTTTCTGGCCATACTAATTGTGAAAATATTTTAAAATCAAAATAAAAAATAATAGGTTTGATATTTAACTATAAACATTGTGAATCCTGTCCTGCTTGACTGAAGTTTTCTTTTTGCCTTTGAAGCTAGAGAAGAAACGGAATCTCTACAAGGATCTACTTGAGACCCATCTAAAACTTTGGACGATTAAAGGAATTCTTATCGGGTTTAAAACTCGACGATAAAACCATAATGATTTGCTGTGTTTGTCAAAATAGCTGCTGACCATTTACGAGCCTAATGCTCGTATCCGCTGACAGAATCCGGGTCTTCAACAGAATATCAAACGGATCGTTGCAGATTTTACCTTCTTTTTAGGAACAAAAGGACGCTTCTGTCAAGCAGGAAACTTCGTCTTTAAAGCATATATATCTATAAAAACTAAGTCAAAGTAAAAACATTATAGTAAACAATTTTTGAAATCCGTTCTGTAAACAAGATAAAACTAAAAACTAGGTTTTAAAACTTCTTTAAATCAAACCATGAAATGGTTCAAGCTCACTAGAACAACTTAATACCATTATATATATTTTTCTAAAATTCTTCAATGCTAGAGAAATTGTTAAATTTTTTCAATAATTAATGTTTATTACGCATTTTGTGAAAAGTATCTAAGGTTGAGCTCGCTTAGAAGGCATGATTGATAACATCTTTAATTCTGTATTCATGTCTTGAGCAACTGTGTTACAAAGATCAATAAAAGCATGCTTTTGCGACAGAATTCATTATCAGTAACTGCGTTACGCAATTGGTCATGAATAAATTGTCTTAGTTTACCTTCATGCGCTGTTAAATGTTTCGAGTTGGTTAACAGCGAATAACAAATCCTGAAATCTAAAATTATGCCCTCAGCTTAAAGACACTTTAATTTATTATTTTTATTAATAACGTTTATTGGTTTTTAATCGTAAAGGTTTTTAACATGTTTTATCTAGTCTTGCAGTGTGTTATCATTTTGTTTAAGCGATAGTTTGTAACATCTGATAACCTCTTCTTCATTTTCATCTGCAAACCGGCTCATCTTGATCTTAATCTTCAACTTCATCTTCATCTCCAACCGCATCTTGATCTTTATCTGCATTTTGAACTTGATCTCCCACCTCAACTTCATCTTCAACCTCCTTTTGATCTTTTCATTCAACCTTATCTTGATCTTGATCTGCAACTTCATCTTGATTTTGAACCTCATCTTGAACGTGATCTCTAAACTTCTGATTATATCTTCAACCCCCTGGAGGTGACTCCCAACTTTTTGGGGTGAAAGTGTTTGTCGGAAAAAGCGTTAGTAGAAGCCCTCAGATGTACAAATCTGGGCGTGGCTCAGATCAATTTAAAACCCTAAGAGGTACCATCCAAAAGCGTACATGCAGACAACATTTAATCAATTCAATGAAGCTAAATATAACAGACAGCGTGTTAGCGGTGGGATTAAACTATCAGTGAAAACTGTCACAATTAACTGTCTGATTTAATCTCTGAAACAACAACTAATTATAAAAACCAGTTGGCGAATGCTCTGTTTGATGTAATCTCTGATTTAACAACTATACTTACATGACTGACAGTTTGATAGTTGAGTTATGTGAACTTGAACTGCCGATACGCGATTTTAAGGGATTTTGGGGAAGCCCCAAAAGGTACCACATTGTGTGCAAATGTAAAAATATCGTCTCTGGCACCCTAGCTTTACCAAATTTTAGCACCACAAAGTTGAGAGTCCCCCTTCGGGCTCCAGTCTTAGTTTGAACCTCATCTTGATCTTTGTCTTCAACCACATCTTGAGCATCATTATTTTCAACCACATCTTAATGGTCATCATCTGCAACCACACCTTAATGATCTTCATCCTCCTCAGTGTCATCTTTAACCGCATTTTGATAATCTTCATTTCAACAATTCTAAACCTCACTCCATCATCTTCAACCACATCTTGATGATCTTCATTCTCAACCATTATAAACCTCATTCCGTCATCTCCAACCACATCTTGATAATCTTCATTTTCAACTATTCTAAACCTCACTCCATCATTTTCAAACACATCTTGATAATCGTCATTTTCAACAATCCTAAACCTCATTCCATCATTTTCAACCACATCTTAATTACATCTGCTCTTTATGCAAGTTTTTTTTTTATTTAGATCAGGTGTGCTAAATAGATAACTTTGATATTTCTAGCTAATGTACTTTGCCCGCCGAAAATGACGGGGAGATATTTTCCTGTTGTGATATGGATAAATGAATTATGAAACTAATTGTTTTGATATTATTAGCGTAAAGAGAAAGCCCTTGGTTTTCTGCAATACCTAAGCTAGAATTTTTAATGCTCTATGTCAGATATTTTACAAAAGAAGCAAATTGTGAAGTACAAATACAAAATGAGTAATATTGTTTGTTTTTTTGTTGCTCTAGAAATGTTTTTCAAGTTTAGTGTAATATCAATCGAGTTTTAAGTGTTTACAGAAATTAAATCTGACTCAAGAAAGTAAACATGGTAATATGACACCATAGAATCTCTCAAGTCACGCGTGTAAGCTTTAGTTTGATAAATTAAAACATTATACAATTTTTTAAAAACATTTAGTTGCGGCCATAATAGAACAGGTTTTTGGAAATTGTTGAAAAGTGAACTGAAGTATTTTGTGATTCTTATGGGCAAAATGTCATGAATCAGAAAACAATAGATTATTAACTTTGATTTAAAATGCATTTTCAACAAAACATGGGAAACGCGAATTTTTCTTACGTTCTTTGGCAAAATACGTTTTTGGAAAACATCAATTAAGTTGAAAATTTGTACATTCCGGCTCGAGTTTTGTTTATAAACTCCATTTTCAAATATTAAAATTTGTTTATTTGCTTAAAATAGTTGAATTTTCTAGAGCGTTTATTGTTGACAAGAACAGGAAATTTGCCATTATGCAAGGTCAATGGCCTGTTGAAAGGATTTTAGCAATCCCTGCATGTCTAGTCACACACAGGTCAGCTGACAATATACATACATGTCAACCGTTTAGAAGCACCAAAACAAATCAAATGTTTTAGTTTTCTAATGTATTTTCTTTTGAAAATAGTGTTGAGAACAAACTTTATTGTTTTCCATTTTATCATCAGCGAGTTAAGAGCTGCTTTTGATATTGTTAGAATAAAAGTTCTAATCACTTGCAAGGAACTGCCGTGATGTAGATGACGTGTCCCTCCCGACCCTCATTCCTAACGTTTTCTTCTTTAAATCGAGGTTTACTAGAGTTTCCAAGGAACATCATATTCCAAATTTGAATATTATTTCCAAGTTCATTTCTAGAATAAATTTGAACGCTTGAGCAAATAAACAAAAATTATCAAAGTTTTTTCTCCTATGGTATTGCATTTAAAAATATTTATAGCTTAAGAGAAATAAACTGAATATAGGTCTATACTCCATAAGAAAACAAAGTTAATTTTTGTTTTTGTAAAGACTTTTATCCGAAATTCCGATACCTCTTCGAAAACAACCAATAAATATTTATAATTTAAAGTAATTTTATATATAAATACCTTAGGACAATAACGCTAAAGGAATAATTATACTTACTTTGAATGATATTCAATGCCTGAAAAATTAAAAAGAATTTGAAATACGAGTCTTAATATTTTAAATTTGCTTTATACATATGTATTAGTAATATTCAAACTACGGTAACGTAATTGCGCCATTTGAGAATCAACAGTTACTAATGACCCTTAATACGATTAAAAAAATTGCAGTTGTTAAAAACCGTTTAAGTTAAGTTTTAACCTCGCTCTACACATAATCATTCCAACACAGATAAATATTTTAGATTTCAATTAGCAAAACAGATTAAAAATCGAACTCAAGAAAAACTCTTGAATTAAATCTTTTTTGCTCCGTTTTATTAAAGTACTTGACACGGAGAAAGCCGACTCGACTCGAAGCCATTACATCATCACTAACGAGTTTTGCTTAATGCACATGCGTGGTGATTGAGCGAACCTGAAACTTTGGGAAAAAGTCCAAGATGTTTTTGGAAAACATAAACATGTAGTTTGAATTTTATAACTCGTTTCTGAAAATTTTATAAACGGCTTACCAAAATACCAGTGAATTAGACCTGATAAAAGTATTTTGTTTCTGAAAATATATTTTAATATATATTTTTTCTGACAATAGCTACGAGGATAGTTCACTCGACCGTTCTAAAAAAAGCTGCGAATTTCGACAAATACAAATTATAACTTTTATATCAAGTTTCTGTTGACAAAGAACTAACGCTCGAAACAGTTCCAAAAAATTTAATTTTGAATTCCCTAAATCATAAATTTTAGACAACACAGTCATTCAGGAGTTTGGGGAAACATGCCAAGCTGCGGCTTTACGTCTACAGTCTTGCGCAATAAGAAACGATATCAAACCAATATTACATACTGAAAAGTTTGTTTCTCACTGTAACTCCAAATCAATATAGGGAATAATGGAGCATTTCTCGTAACTTGTCGAGTGTTGCCTGATAGGCCGTAAGGAACTTTGTTTATTTTCTCGTTTATTTCAAAGCATAAACCTAAATCTTTTTTGTTTCATCTGAGATTATGTTGAACATGTTTTTTCCCTTATACTTTTATCAAACTTGAATTCAAACAATTTAACCAACTTTTTTCTCTTCACAGGATCTCTTTCTATCCTTAACGAGCTGACCGCTGACCAGAGCCCTTCGATCTCCGGCAGTACTCGACCCCAACATTCACCGTCAACAGAAGGACCGAACCGGCAACGTGGTTTTACTAGATCGTTAAGTTCTTTTCCAGAGGAGCTGACGAACCAGCAACTTGACCCTTGCTCAAACAAACCGGATAAAACAAGAAGCAAGTCACTTGCGGTAATAAGTTTACAGAAGAAAGAAATGAAAGGCATCTCGGGCAACGAAGCACTGCTACAATCAAAAGAAAAATGCCACGTTTCGGAGACGCCGCGAGAAGAAAACGAAACACAGAATTCTGAGTCTTTGAAGACAGATGAAGTAGACCAGTTCAAGGAAGCAAAAAAACTAACTGAACATCTACCGGAACAAAAGGACACTAAAACGCAACCTCGGTATCAAGAATCAAAGGGAGGTTTCCAAGAATTAAACCAAGATTTCCAAGACTTGAACGGAACGAACAACCTCACTAATCTTGGCTACTGTCAAAGTAGGACTAACGAAAGCAAGAGCGTTCAAGAATTGTCAGAAAACAGGATTAGTATTGATAGTATGATTAAGGACAAACTGAAAGAAGACGAACTAAAACAAAAGAATCTTGTTTCATTAGAAGAAGGTGCATTAGCTACCACTGAACCTGACAATCTAAACACGGTCTCTAAACTCCCAAATTCTGAACACTTACCCGCTGGTCAAGGAGATAAAAACATGTCTAAATTTGCTCAGGACGAACTTTTTGAAACTATTGTGCGACCCGTCCAACACGTTTATGACGATAAGGGAGAAAATTCAAAACGCTTGGCAGAAGTAGAGAGCAATTTTGAGCGAAAGAAAAACATCGAAGAAGAGTCAATAAAAAGAAACGAATCTCCTTTAAATTCTAAATTTTTGACAGTAAAGCCGACATCTACAAACGTTGATTCACCAGAGATGGAACTAAATGATGACAATTCGAGTGCTTTAAAGAATGTTCTGAGATCTGATGATAAAGAGTGGGCGTCGAGTGAGAGCAATGTAGCTTCCAAACTTGAAAGTGGTCATTTGCATGATAACGATGAAACAAAAGTTGCTGCAATGCCCGTAAAGCAACAAATTAAGAAAAACGAAAGTGCTCAAATAGAATCTTTAGTCAACTATAGTAAAACGGAACGAGATGCCACCCTCATCAAACAATCAAAAAATGAAGCATTGCATTTTTGTTCTGTCGACCAATCAGAGGTGGAGGTGGAGGCACGTGATAGTCCGAATAATGGAACATTGGTTTATCAAGACATGACCTCCGAGCAAACTTTAAATCAAAGGCAGGGAACACTTTTAAAAGAATCTTCTCTACAAGGGAATCAGAAAGAAGAAACAAAAAAAAGTTTTGATGAGAGAAAATTATCCACGGAAAAAGAACAAGCTTTTAGTAAGAATGAATTGCTTTCAAAGCAAACTATAAAAAATAATGATTCTCAGAAGACCACTAATTCGCTAGCTGTGTCGACAGCTGCCTCAGTGCAGGTCCCCAAAGTCTTTTTCCCGGAAACAACAAAAACCCGAAGATTTTCTAGTGCATGTTCCGATGAGGAGGCATCTGGAGTTCTCGAGTCTGCGCAGACTCGGGAAGTTAAAGCAGTCAAAGTAAAGCGGAATCGCTCGTTCGCAGGATTTAGTAAAGGGTTTAACAGGTTGTTTGGGCGACGGGGCAAGCAGAAGGATAAAGAGTTATTAACAAAGGAATACAACACGGAGGCGGAGACGAAAGAAAAAAACGTAAAGACAAAGGCAAAAAAAGAAAAAAGATCGAAGTCCGATAAGAAAGAAAAGAAGGTCAAAACAATATAATTTAGTATTTGCTGATCGCTGTTATTGACAAAGATTATGAAAACAAGATATTTTCTCATAAAAGGTTTATAAAGATCTTCGCAGTGCCCCTAAAATTATAAAATTGTTGTTTCCATAACATTTTATGGAGCATGGCTGTAAAAATATAGGCAGATCTACGGAAAGGGGGGGAGGGGGTGGGGTGGGGTGGGAAGGAACACAGAGCGGGCCGCGGCACTTCCTTTGGCAGACCTGATTTTTTTAGGTATGGGTACAAGGTAAATACTACATGCCTGGCACCCGCAGATATGGTCTAAAACTACATGAAAATCATACTTTATACACCTAGGTAGTTTTATCCTGTCTCATATTGACACTCAGTTCGTATGCCTAGATAATTATTGTGACCATTCTTCCATTGATCTTGCCATAAATCTTACGTCACCCTACTCAGAATAAGTTTGCCATGACGCATGTGGCTGAATCATCCCTAAACAGACCAGTTTCGCATTCCTGTTGCCGCTGGTTTAAATGACTGCAGATTCCTTTTGCACAGTGTTATCCTCAGTATGAAGTTAAATATTCCTAAATGCCGATGTAGTTTTACACTTTTTACAACTGCGTGTATTGTAGAAGGTGTGAGCTCTCGCTCTCTTGAATTAACATTTTTGAATATTTAACAACAAAATGAGGCTAACACTGTGCAAAAGGAATCTGTAGTCATTTAAATCAGAATGCGAAACTGGTCTATTGAAAAGTCTGACTCACTCTTGTTCGCCATAAGCTGACGCTCCAAACGTCGACTTTGTGCTGACGATGGCGATGATTTAACTTTTGAACCTAGAATTGAATAAACAACTTGTTTCTTTTACTCACTGACGCATTTTAAATTCAATAGTTTTTTAAAATTAACTATTCAACAAAAACTAAGTGTGCCATGGCACTCGACCAAGCCACTACTCGAAGTTGAGGTAAAATGTTTCAATATCGTGCATTCCTTCTCAACAGTTACTGAAAAAATAAGGCAAAATAACTAAAATAAAAGGAAATTTTACAACTTGGCAGCTAAGCAGGGTGACCTTTAAGCGTCTTCATCGAACCTTTTTGCTTTTCTTTTTACATAGCAAGGTGGTAGTAACGGTCTTTGAAACACTTGACAAAGTTATGAACAATAACCGCTCGAGAAGGAGGTGTGTTGTTTGATATTCATTTCTAAATTCAGTTTGCAAATGCGCTTTGCTGAAAAAGAATGCAGCACAGGTTTTGACAGTTAAGTGGCATGAATGGAGCCGCGTCGGTTCACATGCGTCATAGGTCAGTTGACAAAAGCCCTGCGCCAGTATCGCACATTTAATTCTCTGTTTGTTCTTTTTTTTTTTCCTTTTTAGCTAAACTGCGTACCGTGACACTTTTTTATTTGGGCTCAGTTTAACAGCTCGCATTTATTGTTTTTTTGTTATTAAGCTCATCCAGAGCGATTGTATTTCTCGTTTTTAAAAGTTAAATGTTTTTTCTCGCCCCCGTCTTAAATTGACGTGCAAGAGTTGCAACCAAGACACGCTATTTACTATTGAAAATCGTGATCACGTCTACAACCAGATAGCTGTATTTTTACTCTTCGCTCAAATTTTGGTTTGAGTTTTTCTATATATTCTGTACCCTGAAAAACTTGGACTTCCTTGAATTCTGGAATTTATCTTCCAAGACTTAGAATTCCATTAAACATGTTTTTTAGAAAGATCCTGGAAAATGCTTGAAATTTGAATTTTCAGCCCGTTTTTGTAGTTTGTTGTTTATGTATGTAATTTGAAAATATAAAATTTTTGTTGATTAGTTTATAAAACGAAATAACTGCTCCGGAAAAAGCAGGTAATAGGGTGTTTGAAAATGGGAGTTGGGGGTCCTCCAAGTCTAACCGCTCATTGGAGCCAGTGCTTCTCTCCAATTTTTGTAATGTCAAGTGGTTAAACCACTTCAAAAGCCTAACCCTAAACCCTACTCACCCTGTTAGGATGGGACACTAATCCATCGCAGGTTAGCTCCCAGCAGGTAGTGCTGGTAGTCATTTACCTTCCCCGGAAGGATGGAAAGTTGAGTTAGCTTAGGTGGAAAAGAAGATCGCACAAAGATTCAAGTTTCGGAAGAAGCGGGGACCGAACTAGGAACCTTGTGGCTGAAAGACAGAGATCTCACCAACTGCACCAACCATGTCGCCATTAGACAATGTGTAGTAGTAACGAAGGTCAGACAACGATTCAAATCTCGGCAGAGCCAGGATCGAACTGGGGACCTTGTGGTTGGAAGGCAGATCTTGCCAACTGCACCAACCATGACGCATATCTTGAAACTATATTTCTATAATAGAATCAGGGGAATTTAAGAATTCTATGTGACTTGTTATCTAAACCTTTCTGTTTTTATTTTTTTAAAAGGTTACTTTAGACTGTATATGATGTAAAACGTTTTTATTTGTAAACTATTAGCAACAGGCCCTAATAGCCAGTCTCAGTACCATTCATTAAATAGAAAGCCAGTTTTACTGGTTTATAAGTCAGCATTATGTTCACCCTTACATATTTTGAAGTGAAAATGAAACTCGTTAATAATCGTGAGTTTGCATCAGGGAAACATCGGAGAAAGTTTTTTGTTTTGGCCACTGATGGTGATGTTCATTAATAAGGATTTTTTCGTCGTTGTTTGATTTTTCGTCATAAAGTTTCTCTTCGCTTTCCCAAAGAGCATTACAAGTGATGTTAACTTCTGCCCCGTGGCACTGCTGGTTTGACAGTTTAAGAAGTCCATCATGGTTGATAATTGTACTAACCAGGCCTTTTTCAGATAAGCTGTACACAGTCACAGCGGGCGACGTATTAGTTCTTCTAAAGTAAAGCCAGCATTTGTAGAGAACATCCTTGATAAACCAAAAGTTTACACACGAAAAGAACACAAGACTAAGGAAAAAAAATGCTAGAGCGCTGTAGTTCATTCTGAATAAATCCTCTGACGAGTTCGTGAAAACATATATTAAAAGTCCAACGGGTATAACCGCTTTCCAAAGAACCGCAGCCACTGCTTGTGATACCATGTTGACCTTCCAGATCCTTGAGAGTTTTTCAACTTTTAGAATCCTGAGAAGTCTTTCGAACTCGGTAAACACCAAGTTTCCTTCCATCAAAAGGCCGATAAGACCTGATATTGCATTCTGCTCGAAATGGATAATGATTAAGTATGTTGCTATGGCAACAGTGTGATGTATGAGTAGGGCCTGGTAATGAAGTATCTTGGTGTGGTAATATGTTATCTGCGCAATCCTGAAGACGTAGAAGCCAGCATTAATGGCGAATACAATTGCCAGGACTTGGTCGAAATGGAAGAACGGATTCTGAAGAACATTAGTTTTACATAGGAGAATCACAGCACATACGGGAAGTGTTGTGTAAAAAAGCAAGCCGGTGCAACTGTAAAAGATATCAAAACCAATTGTTACTTAAATTTGTCTTTAAGTTTAATTAAGTATAGTATAGTATGTTAAAGTATGGTATGGCATAGTATAGTGTAGAATAGTACAGGAAATTAAAGTATAGCACAAAATAGTATGGAATAAACAAATATAGTATTTTGTATAGTATAGTATGGATGGTATGGTA
>ERZ1740055.264-NODE-264-length-12558-cov-7.238503_pt1 | contig 12558 bp, 7 predicted proteins | sample MGYA00581747_ERZ1740055 | MGnify/ENA primary metagenome ERZ1740055 (study PRJEB43018, sample SAMN04849739) | marine metagenome | isolation source: floating plastic debris | place: Pacific Ocean | collected 2008-08-28 | study: EMG produced TPA metagenomics assembly...
TAGTAGTAGTAGTAGTAGTAGTAGTAGTAGTAGTAGTAATAGTAGTAGTAGTACTAGTAGTAGTACTAGTAATAGTAATAGTAATAGTTGTAGTAGTAATAGTAGTAGTAGTAGCTGCAGTAGTAGTTGTCAGTGTAACAATAAAAAAATAAGTTTTTATTAATTCCTTTTCTGGTTAAGCATCTGGAGGATTTTCCGAGTGGAGTTCCTGGACAACGTGCCCGTGTACCTCCGGTTTTGTTAATAGAACGAGGACTTGCCTTCATCCTCCCGTTTTTGATGGCGGGGCCCATTGTCCACCTGAAGGGAGCGTAGAAAGTAAATCATGTTACCGTCTGTGTAATGGTGAGTATTAACTGTTCTTATTAGTAGCTACACTAATCATTAACGTGAGTGCTTGTTAAAGCAGCCTAACCATAACCGTAATAACGTGAGCTAAATGAATATTCTAAACATTAAATTCATGTAGAGTTGCTAGTCATAGTAAATATTTTTGATGAAGTTTTGATCTATTAGTTACCGAAAAAATGTGTTTTATAAAAACCTAAAGATGTTCAAAACACAATTATGATAATTAATTAAGATTTTTGGTATCCCGAGATTTAAACATTTGTGTGATCTTAATTCTTGTACGTCGGATTTTTTTGTTGTTTCCAGAGAGCTTCAAGTTTTTAGCGTCCAATTTTTACTTTTGAATTTTCGTAAACTTTGTCCTAAGTTCTCTTGTCTGATCTTTTTTCATTTCACCTTTTTTTGTAACTGCTGCTGTAGTATTGTTTTAAATGAAGTTGAATGGAATGGAAATATCGTTAAAGTTCTTGAAATATGTTTATGTTGCCCCTACACAATGTTCTTTTATTGTGAATCCCGTTTGTCAATTATCACTCGTCAAAAGTTACCTTTTCTATTTTTATATGAAGAATATACTAATACAAGCTTTTTTATATTTTATTTAAGTTTCTGGCCTGGAACTTCTTAATTCAACTCTTAATGTATCCAAACTAAATTTCAAACTTGGATGGAACATAACCGAGGGGACAGACGTTGGTTTCACAATCAACTGGGGTGATGGAATAATTACCTCTCTACCTCCTTCTTTTCAAGCAAATGGAGTTCCAATATCCTTGTCCGAGAGTCATAATTACTCTATCGAGGGAAAACACAAAATATTTCTTATGGCAAAAAACGTCGCTAGCAAACAAACGTTAGAATTCGAAGTGTTTATCCAGAAGTCTTTGCATAACGTTGTTCTAGTGGCACCGAGATTGCTTCAAGCATCAGAAATTGGCGTTTTTAATTTGTCACATTTATCAATAGAGCCAACGAACGTCTCATGGGATTTCGGAGATGGCATAACTTTCCAAAATTCAACTATCTCGGAGGTGGAACATTGCTATTTAACTGCTGGAGTCTTCAATGTAAGAGTTGAAGCATTTAATTTAGTCAGCAACATTGTTTTGTCAAAAACAGTTATTGTTCAGAACCGGATAGGATTGTTTCAGTTCAAAGAGAACGATTACATTGGGGAAGTTGGCTTGCCGTTATATTTAAGTATTTTCCAAAATGGCACAAACACTTCTATACTAGTAGACTATAAAGATGGAAAAGTAGTTCAGATTGTTTCCAACACTACCAATCAAACTATAAATCTTTCTTACACCTACAACCTTCCAGGAATTTATCAAATTGTCGCCATTGGTTCAAATCTTGTTTCGATACGCAATGCATCCATAAAAATTAATGTAGAACAGAGGATAACTGGCATGCTTGCCTCAATTGTATGTTACGGAAACACCGTCTACTGCTTTGAGAAAGACTCCTTTGAAATAACCGTTAATACAACTACAGGCTCCCACATAAATTTTGTATACGACTTTGGTAATGGAAATCATACCAACAGCTCTCTTACAAAAATAATATCTGCCTATCAGAACAAAGGAAATTTTACAGCGAAAGTGACTGCTTACAACAGCATAAATAGCTTGACTGTTTCTCTTCAGCCAATCTTGGTAAAGAAATTGATTCCAATCGATGGACTCGAGATGTCATGTAATAGCAGTGTTCAACTTTCAAACATAACGTTTTGTCGACTTAGTATCGTAAACGGCAACGGTTTTGCCTGCACTGTCAAGATGGGAGATGGGAAGGTCATTAATTTTACCTACCCTAACTTTCGTCCCGTTACAGAGCATACTTATAATAAACGAGGCACATTTACTGTACAATTTTCTTGTTGGAACAACTACGGAACAAAGACTGAAGTCTTCTCTACCCAGGTTGGTTCTCATATCGACTTAGTTGTCAAGCATGTTTCTCGTGCAATTGCAAATGAACCTATAACTTTTACCCTTAAAGCGAAATTTCAAGGGGAACAGGGAACTTGTTTTGTTATGGATTTCGGTGATGGGATTAAGGTCGGTTATTATACAGGAAGTGCAGGTTGTGAGGTTAAACACCCAGGTATAACTTTTAGGGAAGTGCCCTCGGACTTTAGCTATTTGGTTAACCACACATACGTGGCGGCTGGGATTTACAATATTTCTTGGACTGGTTCAAATTTACATACCAATGACTCGTTCGCGTCATTCCTTGTTGTAACCAACGGACTTTGTTTACTTCCACAACTAGAGTTTACTAATTTGAACACTGATGCTGGGAGGTCACTGTTTGAGATTTTACGATCAGAACGTTACGCAATCCGCACCAAGATTTATCTTGATTGCAAAGAAGCAACAGGGTCTGTTATTTCTTGGAAAATAAAACGGGAAGTTTCTACCAACAAATATGTAGAAGTTAAGAATATTGTTACAGAAGTAGCAGAATTTATTTTGGAATCCCTATCGCTTCCTATTGGTTTATACACAATAACCTGCATGTTTCAACTACTTGGAGTACCTCATACCTTCAATTCTACTAAAGAAAGCTTCAAAATTGTTCCTTCACCTTTAAAACCAATTATTCTCCACGGGCCATTAGTTCGTGCGCCATTTCAATCCCAGGTCACTTTGGATGGAACCCATTCTTATGATCCAGACGAACCAACACACGGTATAATTGGAATGAACTTCCATTGGCATTGCGTCATACCTCCAAGTGCCCAAATAAACGTGACTGGAACATCTCCTATTTCAAGTTTAGAAGGAACGTTTGCGAACTATAGCTCAAGTAGTTGTTATACAAACGTAACGAACGACACAAAACCCGTTTATTCTAGTTCGAATTTCATCCTCCCGTCTTTATTCGTTGATATTAATTCAACACTACTAATAAAACTTACTGTGAGAAAAGATGACAGAAGCGCTAGTGCTATAGTAGTGCTGCAGATAGCACCTGAATATACACCTTTTTTGACAATACGGTAAGTATTTCTCTTGTAAAATAAGCCACTTAAACTTGTAAGAGTATCGAACAAGGGAGATTAATGCATAGGAAACCTTTTTATCTCCAAGCGCAAATATAGTATTCTTTTTTAATTAAGAAATAAAATATATGTACCGCTTTTGCACAGGCTAATGTAAACCGAGGTGCGTTTTTTTGGAGAATCGAGAGCCGGATAATATGAACAATAGACCGAAGTGCCTGCGAGTACCTGCTTAAGATTTTTCCTCAGCACGCCAGGGTTTTGTATTAGCCTTTGCAAACACGGTAAATGAGTTCTATGTATCTTTTCTTTGAATTATATCAGCATCTAAAATTCTATATTCGCATCAACAACTAATTCGATTCGCCTGTCTTGAATAACTTTTTTGACATCATAACCGTGTTTGCACAGGCAAATGAAAACACACCTCTAAACCAGAGTGTGCGTACGATTTCTTAGCTTAAGTTAATCAAAATTGTGCCCAAAGTACTAACATTTATCATTACCTTAGCTGTGTGCAGAACTGTTATAGTTTTATCGACGCAGAGGAGTTTTTATCACTTGAAAGCAAATGTATCGATCACTGTCCAGGAGAAATGGAATGGAACTGGAAACTTCTATACAAGAATAAACGATCATCAACCTGGAAAAAACACAATAACTTGGAGTCGTTACTCAAAACAAAACCAAGATCTAGCAATATTATGGTAAAACCAAGATCTCTGCTTCCAGGATTTGATTATGTCCTAAGCATTGAGGGATATCAACGTGGAGCGTCATTAAAGGGGAGAGCTGAGTACAAATTTACTGTGAACTATTCACCATCCAATGGTACATGCAAAGTTAATACAACAACGGGCAAAGCTTTGATTGATACTTTCTTTTTCTCCTGTCGTGACTGGATTGACAAGGACGGCCACTTGCCTTTGTTGTATGAATTTTCTTATAAAGACGCAAATTTGGACTTTGAACGATTGATTCTCAGTACTGATTATCCTCAAGCATTGACGGAGCTCCCGGTAGGAGACAGAAACAACAACTTTTCACTTTTGATTGTCATAAAGATTCGAGATCGCTACGGGGCAGTAACAAGGCGTACTCTAAACTTAACGGTGTGTAAAAACAACGTATAGACCACTTTTATTAATGGCGGCTATTTCAGTATTCTTTTGTCTGTATCTCATTTGCCAGGCTAGCCTCGTCTTTGAGTGAAAAATTTAAAAGAATATTTTAACCCACGAGGCTAGCCAGGCAAATTTGAATACAGACAAAATAATACTAAAATAGCGCTAGCCGCCATTTATGAAAGTGGTCAATACCAGATGTTATATGGGCGCTTACATATGAGTCCAGTTTCAATGTTATGCGCGGTGTGTTTAGTGCAGTTGGTAAGATCTTTGATTATCCAGCTTCCAGGGTAGGTAAATTAGTATCAGCCTTCAGCTGGGAGCTAACCGCCGATGGATTAGTGTCCCTGCAGCAAGGCAGGGAGAGTCAATGAATACCTCTCATTCTATTAAAGATACCCCGTAGATAGAATCACCCCCAAGGGCCACGAGGAAAAGATGCTATAGCTGTGTTGAAAAGGAATCTAAAAAGTCAGTACATTCCGTAAATCTGAAGAAATGATATTGTCTTTATAAGAGTCCATGTAATATGTAGTTTAATTTTGGACTGATTAATTATAATATGGGTTTTTAATTGTTCCTAAAACTTAAGGTGAAGTTACAGTACTTCAGCGATATTTTCAGTTTGTACTTTACATACCCTTTAACCTATATGCCATTGGAAAGGTATTAAATTATGTAAAAAATGGTTTAAATTAGTATTTCGAATTTTTTTTTTTTTTGAGCGTGAAAAAATTTGTGTTTAGAGTGAATGGTTCTCCTTTTAATTTAATTTCAGGAATTTTTTATCATTTCTTTTAGTTAAGAATAAACTCAAAAGCAGTGTCGAGCATTTTTTTTAGCATACGTAATTTTTTTTTTAGCTGATTAAAAAAATTTACATTTCAGTTTCAAAAATGAAGATTCTTAAAAATAACTGTGAAGAAAATAAAATACATTTAACTTCCAAATTTCCTAGAACGGTTTTGGAGTTCATTATGTAAACTATTGTATCAAGTTTTGTGGCGAAAACGTAAGTTTTTAGTGCAAAAGCTAAGTAAGTTTTTAGTGCAAAAGCTTGTTTTTTCAAAATCGCACCGCTAACTTGCTTAATTACTCATGCTTCTGTTAAAACTATCTTTTAAAATAATTTTTAAAAAAAATCGCATTTTGAAATAAGAAATATTTCATTGATAACTGCTTTTAAAAAAATTAAGTGACTATTTTATGATAGGGTTTACTTTAGGAGGAAAGGATTGATGGAGAACAAAATCAAACATTTTTAGTAGAAAGCTTCTTTTTGATCATGGGCTTTGTGAGCCTCCCCTTCTTATACCTGTGTTGACGTGCTAGCAGTCTTCTCCGTCTAGCTATATAATACCAGAATAGTATGTAATGGAAGATAAATATCAATCTTATTTGTGAGTTTCACATTAAGTTTCTTCTTTTAGCTACGTATACCAACATGGTTACGCAACTCCAGTATAAAGTTTGACACCAAATGGTACACGAAAAACAGAACTTGAATCAGTTTGGCTAAAAATATTCCCAGTATTTGATATGAGAAAAAGAAAAATACTGAATTATTTTTGCAATATAATTTTCTTTTTTCCGCACAGGTGGAGCCATACAAGCTCTCTAAACAAGAAATCTTTGAGCTTGTCATAAGCAATACAAGTCGTCTAGATCTACTTCTTGGTAAGGGCGACCTTCACTCAGCGGCTTCCCTCTTAAACGGATTGCTGTCTCAAGTTAATGAACAGTCACATAAAATCGCACTATCAGAAAACGGAACAAAAGGAATTCTCAAATATTTCACAAAAGTATGATTTGGTAGTATCTTATGCGACTCAAATTTTAAAGAAACACAATCACTTCTGAAAGTCGTACTATTTAGCTTAGTTGTTTTCTTTTTCAGACACGTGAAGACATTGTTCGAAAAATTTCCTCTGTTCCTGTCAAGTCATCAAAAACTTTGAAGCAAGTTTCCAGCATTATTTCTCTTTCTGCTGCCATATCAGAACAATTTAGCTCTCAAGCCCAGGTAAATACTTTTTGTTTTGAGCTGTAACAAAAAACTTTGAATAAGTTTTAGTGAACTTTGTTTTCTGCTTCAACCCTATCCTATTACTCATTTCTTAGATAACTTTTGAACAGATGTGAATTTTCTCCTGAAACGTTTTGATTTTCCCTAAAATTTATCTAGATATAAGATGCTAAAACAACTTTAATTTTAAAAAAAAATGTTTCTACGGTAACTGCAGTTTCGGAAAAGGTAGCTTTAAATTACTGTTTTTAAAATTTCTACTTTACAAGTTATTTATACACTCTTTGTATTGATATATATTACCTAATACAAATAATCCGAATGCACTTAAATTTTTGTTGCTTAGCAACCGTTGATAAGGCTTTTGTAACCGTTACTAAGGAAGTCAAAAAAGTGGTTTATTAGTATAGTTGACATCAGCAGAAATAATGGATATAGCAAAACTTCTTATTCACAATTATATTTACTACTTTCTCATTTTTTATTTTTTCAAATATTATCAGAATTTTTATCAACAAAGATTTACTAAAACATTTAATAATAAAAATAAATATATAAATAAAGATTATTATTATTATTAAAAATCTCGGGTAAAATACGACGTTTCGACAGTCTTGCTGTCATTATCAAGTAAAACTGAATATAAATACAAAATTTTGGTTGGAAAAATTTACCCAAAAAGAATTTTAAATAAGCTGACGTCATGAACAAGTTTCCGCTGATGTCAGCATTTCAAAATGCAATTAAAAGAAATACATAACTTCTACGAAAAAACGCATTTTTTCCAATAATTAGGAAAATACTTTGGACTAATTTTAATAAAATTTGATAACGTCACAAAAAAAATCGCTGACGTCAGTGCAAAAATTTTGTTATTAAAATGTTTGTATTCTGATGTTGAAAATCTCTGCCAAGTTTTATTATGTTATAAATGTTTTGTTACAATTTATGTTAAATGTTTTGTTATGTTTGATAAATGTTTTGTTACGTTTTAGTGTTTGTAGGGTTAAGTTACCATGCATAGCGATCTGTATAGCTTTGCTATAAGATACTTTCGTATCACTTTCGTAGCCCATATACTGTAATTTTAACTCGAGTCAAATGTATTATAAATTTGCTATTTTAAACTTGATCATTTGTCATATTTCTTTTAACTGTTGTTTTCGTAGCATCGAATCTTCCTCTATCCATCTTGGTTATGTTAAATAGCCTTCAACATTTTTCAAAACCTTTTGAATTACAGAAATGTAAATCCCAGCAAATTTTTAACATAATTGCACCCGAAAGAATATTTGCTTCAAATTTGAGCATTTTAGCATTTGCAAACCAATTGCCTAACTATATGACACAAATACACATGCGCACTCATACATATTCAGATATATGGACGATGTTAAGACTAAAACCTGGTTTCCATATTATCTGTAACGTTCGGCAACGGTCTGCGATCACGGTCGGCGATCTTCTGCGATCGATGAGTCCCGGACACCATACAAGTGTTTCCATGTTTTGGGGATCGCAGATCAAGTAATCCCATAAGTCTTAACATGTCTGGTTCGAAATGAGCAGCAAAAGTCTCAATTTTCATTGAGCAGTTACTGACATGCGATAGAGGAACAACGATATGTCGCCGATTGTCGCAGACCGTCCCAGACTCGCGTTCCCATTAAAATCTTTCTTTTTTGGCGTGGTCGTAATGGTCGGGAAAGTAGAATCAAGTTCAACTCTTCCGATCATTCAGATCGTGTGTTGCAGACCGTTCCAGACAACGTTTGAATGGTTTCCATATGTGGGGGACATGACGCAGACTGGTTACCGATCGAGATCGCAGACTGTCGCCGACCATTACAGATCATATGGAAACTAAGCTTAAAGGTCTTTTGATGATGCTGAATATTCGGCGCCAAAATATCACGCTTGACGAATTGCGTTTGCTTGCGTCAGTCGTCAGTAGTGTAACTTACCTTGCTTAATAGTTCCAGAGTTCCTCAAACAAGGAAACATAAGTTTTTACAACTTAGTTAAAATAAATTGATATTTTTCTTATTACTCAATATACTTTGGTCAATGGTATCAATGAAACAGAAAGTGTTCTAATTGTGGTGACTTTGTGTATTTATTGTCAAGGAAATAAGCTCGAAAAATCTTGAAGAAATGGGAAAGTTTCTTTTAGAAAAATCTCTGGATCCAAATACGGGATTGGCAAGTTTGACGGAGACTTCTACAAATTTGTTAGTTGCCCAAGAAAGCATTTCTGGTGCTGCAGCACAAGCATCGGACTACCTTCGCAACCAAAATAAAGCCATCAATATAGAAAATCAGAATAAGGTATCTAATAATTTTCGCTAGTATGCTAGCCTAGAAAAAAAATTCTAGTAGCTCTAACATCCATATTTAATACTAATTATAATATAGTAATATGTGTAAGCTGTTGTATTGACGGTGGCAGTTCTTCTTACGAAATGTGAATGCATTATTAATGATTTTTTTTAAGTTTTCGACTGGACTCCTTTATGTTATGTAGATAATTTGAAAATGAGATTTCAACATTGCACATTATAAAAAACTCTGTAACTCCAGAGCTAAAATTCTTTGGAGCTCATATAATATAAACCATGAAAGAATGGTTAAACATTGACGTCATAAAGCAATATTTGAGATACTGTAGTCACTTTTTTTTATTAGCTACTGCAAAAGTAGGTTCTGAAAAAATAGTTTGAAAATTTTAATAATACTAGGGTTTAGCATAGATATATTTTAATTAGAAAACTTAAAATGTTAAGAATCACCTAATTGATAGTGTACAAAATGGTAAATATCTCGTAATCTCGCAAGTTCTGCTAAAGAGTTTTGCTGTTTCTATATTGCCGGTTTTCATCTGACGTCATGGCGGCCATGTTGGTGTACTCTCAACAAGAGAACTTTGATTATTTATTTTGTTTGGGACACCAACATGGCCGCTGTGTCTATTTTCTTTTGTGTCTCTTGGGATTGTGTGAAAACCAAGAATAGCTGTACTTATATGTACCAATATTTCGAGTATTGTGTAAATTTTTTTCTTTAAAGGTTTTGCTCTATACGTATACTGCTACAGCATTTGATACATTTGAAAAATACTCCCGCCCTAACTGGAAAAATAATATTGATGGAGCCTAAGTAAACATGTTTAATGTTTGAAATTTGATTTGACGAAAAAAGCAAAACAAGTTTGATTGAATGTTAATGTATCTAAAATAGCTAAATTTAAATAATTTTACTGCATGTGATCAGTAAAAAAATTAATGAAATGTTATTAGAAATGATGGTCCAGGATCATTGTAGTAACTCAAAAGAACAATTTTTGTCAATTTATCGAGTTGATTGGTTCAAGTTTCTTATCCTTCAGAGTATTGACGCTGTGCAGAAGGGACTTGCGTTGCTGGACACAGTGAGCGAAGCTCTGTTTAAAAAAATTTTGGTTGGACAAGAAAATGTGGTTGTAAAGGGTCTCCACTCCTCACTATCGCTAAGACGAGATTTTCCTCTGACACTATCAGAAGAACCTCTTCGTGTAGAAAATGCAGTCATTGTCCTTCCAAACCCTGCAGTTTTGTTTGGAAATGAAACCATGAAGGCAGAGAAACATATAGATGCCAAGGTACGCTTTAAAAAGACTACTATCATTCATAATTAGTCAAATTTAGCTTAAAAACCTGAGTTTTGCCGCTATTAAATTACTTTAATCTCCTTGAAAAGATCTTTTGAATATAAGCAGTTTCAAGCAAAATTATGAATTGAACAATATTTCAAAAGAAATTTTCTTATATATGTTATATATAGTTACGTACGCGTTTTATATCTTCTGATTAAGATAAATTCCTGTACGAGCCAATCGGATGAGAGTCTCTGACTCCCCATGAACGGGAAGCTGATACTCATTTACTGACCTTGGAAGGATGGAAAGCTGAGTTAGCTTTGACAAGATTACACAAATCAATTATCCGTAGTAACGGGGATCTAACCCGGGACCTTGTGGTTAGTAAGAAAGCAGTGTGATATTAGATATTAATCACCACGTGTTGTTTCAAACCTTACAGAGGCGGGTTTGATCTGTAAATTTGGGATTTACAATTTTTTCTCTAGGAAAATCAGAGAAGTATTTTATAAGAAACGTAATCTTTCCCTAATGGAAAACAATTGCTGCTGTAATTTTGCTTAACCAGGGTTAAATTTAACCCACTTTTGAACAACCCAGCCAAGGAGTCTAACATAATAGTCCCACAGCCAATAACATAGCAGAGGTCTTACTAACTGCGCCAACCACGGCACCACAAGAAAACATTAAATACTTAATAACTAAGGTAAGCGAATACTAAATCTTCCCTTAGCTTCCTATGCACTGAGTTATGCACTGAATTTTTTTTTTTCAGATGCTATTTTTCCGATCAAACCTGTTGACATGGGATATAAGCAACCGAAATGTTGACACATCAATAGTGAGTTTGGATCTCAAAGACATCAGTGGAAATTTACTGAACATTTCAGGCTTGTCCGAAGATATTGAGATATTGATACCAAGAACCGACGATTCACATCCTGAAAACCCTCAATATTTTACTCAAAATGAAAATTTGACTATGAAGTTTCACACTTTTCCTATCAAAGATGAAGGCGAATCCATTCAACTTTGGCTCAATCCGGTAAATGATACTGAACGTTTTCAGGTATACACAAAAAAAGGCTCTCGCCCAACTAAAACGAACTATGAATTCAGAATGGAAATTCCAGACTTTTCTAGTTGTCTTTATAACACAACGGTTGGATTTTTTAATTGCTCTCAGGATCCTTATATGATGTTTATAGGAGGTGAGTTATTAGAAGTTGGATCAATTTATTATGTCGGTATTCAGTATTCTGGAAGACACGCCACCAAAAAAGATGGAGGACACTCCCGGCGCCAAAAAAGAGATTGTGCCCAAGAATACCGAGTCAAGAGATCATGTATCACGTATAAAGATCCTCCGCCAACTCCAAAGCCTGAAGGTCTGGTTACTATTAAGCCATTGTATGATAAAACTTTTTCCCATAATTACTCCCTGAGAAGGAATAGTTTTTCCTGTAGATACTGGGACGCAAAAAGCAATACATGGTCCGTCAAAGGATGCAAGGTATATAGCATAAACTAGATAATGATAACTTTTTTCAATCCTTATTGATATGAATACTTTCATATTTTTTATTATTATTCTGTATTTAACGCCAAACTTGTTTGCTTCAAACCATGTCTTGTTGTTCATCCCAAAAAGCTTATCGCGCATACCTGCATGTAACTCGTGCGCCATTTTGTTTGAATTCTAGTTTTCGAGAGGTCTCAACAGATTTTAGTGAGTTGAGAAGTATGGTTTTCTGATGAATGCAATGTGTTTGTCATTTACTAATATATGATTATGTTCAGAAGTACTATTTTTGTTTTTTGGAGTTAACGAACTTTTAAAAGAGATTTTAAACTAAAATGGAAGGTTTTTGCATTATTCAGTTTTTTCGACGTAACTGGTGTCGCAAAGAGGTTGCATTAAAGGAGAACTGAGTGCTAAAACTAACATAGTTTTGTTTGAATCTATTGGTACAGTACATTAACTTTCTGAAGTTTTTTTTAAAAATAAAGTCAAATTACATTGAGAAACTAAATATAAAAACTAAGAAAACTCTCTAGAAAAGGTTTGGCACCGTGGTCGCAAATGAGATTGTCAGCAGTATTGTATGACGTAGGTTATTCAGAGCTTAAATATGGCAATGTGCTTCGAAATCTTGATATTGTTTGGGCGATCTATGTCTTGTGAAGTTGTTCTTCTTTTATAGCAGCCAAAAGCCGCACAGTAACAATGTTTTTCCTCGTTTTAATCATTCTAGTATCGTAACCTATATACGTCATAAAGAACCGCTGACATCACATATTGAGCCGCCGATCAAATCTTTTCGATTCGTTACAAAACAACAATTTTTTTTTAGTTGCTCGGCTAACAGCTTAAAAAAAACTTCACATAGTTGTTCTACTATGCCTAAAT
>ERZ1740055.265-NODE-265-length-12556-cov-7.402208_pt1 | contig 12556 bp, 7 predicted proteins | sample MGYA00581747_ERZ1740055 | MGnify/ENA primary metagenome ERZ1740055 (study PRJEB43018, sample SAMN04849739) | marine metagenome | isolation source: floating plastic debris | place: Pacific Ocean | collected 2008-08-28 | study: EMG produced TPA metagenomics assembly...
ATTGTAAATTTCAATACTTTTCTGGAAAGCAATCCTCGGAATTTGCTAAGAATTAATTTTTCCTTCGCCATTCACTCCACCACAAAGCCTAAGAAAAAGGACCGGACTCTCACCACTATATTCTGCTTTTGACGTCATGGACCAAAAATTAATATGGTAGTTACCAGCCTCCCAGCACTCGGTCAAGGTGAGCCCGGAAGTGATTTTTCTAAACTTTAAACGCAAATTACATCATGAAGAAAGTCGTAATTAAATTTTTCTTTTGTCATCACCATAAGAAGAGTAAGGACTTTTAATACATACAAAAAACCACAACTGATATAAATACTTTCATCGCGCAACCTGTACGTTTTGAATAAAGAGTCAAATCTCGTGTGATCAGTAAGGACACAACTCACTCTCACGTGCACCAACAGCGAAAATGAACGGAAGTTTAAAAACATGAATCGCATAAAAAAAATCGTATAATTTTGATAAAACCGGGTTGTTAAATTCATACTCGCTTTTTAAAAGATCATTTAGTTTTGTGCCGCTGAGTTTGAGCTAATAAGTAAGGCCTAAGCCTCTAAATGTTAACCATATTGATTGCATCATGTCTTGTCTTGTGTACTGAACATTCGGGTCATGAGAGGAAAGTGTCGCTTATAATCGAATTAGGTCACGCGAAAATTCCTCCTCAGAACTCTCAAGATTGTCACTTATTTATCGACCGTTTTGTTCCGTTATAAGATTATTACTTATAGCAAATTTGACATCAATATCTCTTGTATTTAAGTTATGATTGTTCAAAATTTCGAATTGTATATAGTTAGGGTAATGTTTTTTTTCTTTCTGTTTTTTCACTTGGGCTGAATGTTTATGGAAGATTTCACCTTTATCGCTTCGCTCGTTCAATTTTATGTTAGTCTTTGAAATATTTACTCGTGCTGAATAATCCCGAATTGCACTCCAAACCATTTGATTACCAGTACATAAAAAGCGGAAAACATTTTCAGTTGCGAAATTACATTTGTACTAATTGTAGTTGTAGCTTTCTATCGGCTCAAACTACTGCAAGCCTCCATTTCGGCACATTAGCTAGTGTGGTCTCAAGTAAACGGCGACAATCTTCTTAATCTTGTCAATTATGTACTTCTAACCACCAGACGAAAGTATGCGCTGGTGAGGCGGCAGGTCAGAGAGTCGTGTGAGTTAACAATAGCCATTGATTTCAGCGTAACTAGCTTCAGCCGAACAATAGCCATTTTAGAGAGCCCAAACACAGAAGCAAATCGATTCATCTGGATATTACCTCCTTCTTCAGGAGCCAGTTACAGTCAACAGAAAATGATTTTAAAATATCTTAAGTTCTTATTGCAAAAAGAAAGACCCATTTAAATGAATTATTTATAATATAATAATGAAAATGACGTTCGATGAAAGTCTAAGCGTAAAAATTAAAATATATTCGAAGTTATAATTTTTCTAAAGCTTTTACTTATACATGTAGTTAGATTCGTAAACATATTTTAAGTTACATTCAGTAAACTATACAAAGAACAAAGATAGGCTAATTTCTTTTTGTCTGACTAGTGTCAGAACTTAGTGATGAAGGTTATCGTAAAAGAGAAATATTTTTTTAAAAAACTCAAATTAAAATGTTGAAAAAAAATTATTCGAATGGTTTTCATACCTAAAATACACGCTGAAATGTTTCAGTTTAAAGTTTTTTTCAAAACGTAAAATGAGAGTACATGTTCTTACTGACTTGCACAGCTTTTCTATCGTTCTCGTGTTTTGTTTTGCTCGTTGGCATTTAGCGATATCAATGCAATTTTACATTGATCATCCGTTGCGTATTACAGTATAAACAAGAATAATAAATGAATGGCTGATATCTTGTTTATAACAGATATTTATAATTTCTCAGTTTGATATTTATATCGATATATATAATTTATTTTAATTTTTCTATTAACTATTCTTACTATTTGTATAGTATATAGTTAAATATTATCAGATATAGGGCCTCTGTTGATAACAGTTGTGATTTTTTTAACACTGAAGGAGTTACCTTATTGAATCAAAAACAGAACACAGATGGCGGATATAAACATTTTTATACGCATTTTAACTTGACGTTTCGTTTGCTACTCTTTATTTCTTATTGAAATAAAGGTATCTATCTATTGATCGTGCACAAATAACAAAAGGCTTTGAAATGTAAATGTAACGGCCAATAGACCAATGAAACATCACACTTAGAGCAAAAGATCCTAATCGTGACCGTGCACACAGCATGAAACAAAGAAACATGGTAATTTTCTTTGTAGTTTGCTAAGTTTCCTAACCAGTCCACTTTAACAACTTTGGTCTGATGCAAACTTTTTTGTAATTATCTGTATTCAAAATTATCGAAATGACGTAATGAGCACAAGAGTCATACATAGGTAACGTGTTGCTGCTTGCAGCCAACCCGCAATGCAAGTCGTCTTACATTTTTTTTTAATTAACAAACCAGTAAAATTTTGCTCAGGTTAACGAATTTTTTCAACACTTTGAGGCTCTGATGTTCTTATCAGTTTGTTCTCAGTAACTTCCATTTATTTTCAATAGCTGAAAATCAACGCGTGCTCTTGTCTTGTACGCTCTGTTTTCTTGTTGTGACTCGAGGCATCTTTTCACAATACTTAAGTTACTGTCTAGAGTATTGATAATATTCTTGTCATTTTATAGATTTTATCACGTTTATGTCTCATTTTACTAACACACAATATTAAAATCCAGATTAGATTGGTATAAAAAAGGTTTTAAGCTTTTCTAATTAGAGTTTTTTTTTTTGGAAGATCTGCCGCAACTCTTCTCTCTAAACACGCGTCACGCTTTGTCTGTCACGCACGTGTTCGCGCGTCCGATTAGCCATTAGGGGACTGAGTTAGACGCCATATTTGGTTATAATAACCAAATTAAGAATTGAAAACTTGTTTTTCTTCTGGTTCTTTTATTGCCCAACAAGATTTCTGGCAGTTTCGTGAAAATTTCTTCATAATCGGACTTCGCCTCGAAAGAGGTGAGTTTGATACTATGTCAGTAGAGAAGTCGCTGAAATATCCTCCTTAATACCAACTCGGGATGTCAGCAAATCTTCCATATGAGATTGGGAAATTTCAGGAGCATACGAAACTTTTAAAGCAGATCAAAAGGGACACGAATCGGTATTTTCGTGACATCCAGCAATCAGGCCAGTTAAACCGAGATATCCTCAGTGCTTTTCTTCCTGAAGATGATTATCAATCACTTTCTCGAGTCTGCGAAAAGCCAGCAACAATTATTGTAGTGGGACAGACTTGCTATGCCAAAGTTTGTATTATAAACGAGTTGTTAGGAGAACCCGTCTTGCCTGCAGTTGAAGAACTCGACTGTCAAACATCATGGCGGATGATTCACATTAAATATGGCTCGATTTCCAATGTCAGTTTAGTTCTACCGGGCAGCTTCGAGCTTGCAGCAGCACTGAACGCTTACGAAGGTTCTTGGGAGTGCGTTCCGCGGGGCGATCTCGAATTGAAGGGGAACCAAAAAACCGACCCCGCGCTTGCGACTGCAGTTGCAGAAGTTTCACTCAATCACGCTTTGCTCAAAGCTGGTGCAGAAATCGTATGTTCCCCAAGCAATAATGAAGGCGATGTTAAAAACATCTTTCAAGCTTGTTGTGAGGATGTTCTGCCGATCGTTCTTTATGCGATAGAACATGACACTCTAACTGAAAAGGTAAGAAACATTTTCTTTTGTTTTTTTATTTTTCAGTTGGCCTTTTTGTTTTGTATGTAAACATTTGGACTTTGGTCGCACGATAAATATTTCGTGGGAAACAAACAACAAAGGTACGCTTTTTGAATGAACAAAATTACTTTTAATTTGGATCGAAAATAAATATTTTGAACAAGAAATCTTAAGCTAAAAGCTATATCTCTCAATAATAATTTTTGTACATGTAGCGTCAAATTTCTAATCTATATATATAAGACCCTCTTCGTCATGTTAACACGTCTTAAACATATCAAAATCGAATTGAAACTATACATACCACTGATATCTTATTAGTATTATAAAAACTAAATCGACCAAAATAAAAAAGAATCTGTTTTCATTTTGGTTATTGTTTTATAAACTAAAGGACATGTATAACTTTCAAAACATTCGTGCAGCGAGATTATACAATTATTTAAAAGATTCGTTTAGCTGGCTGAAAGGGATACCTATTTCATTATTATTTTAAATTTGGTTTGCTTTTGATCCTATATGATAACTCTTCAGACAAAAAGTATTAGTGAAAACATACATTAAGTTAAATTTCAAGTTCTTGTTTAAAAATACACTTAATTGTTTAAAATTTCCTTTATGAATAACGTGATTTCATCGTGATAAAATAGCTTACAGCATACAGGTTAAAGGTTAGATTCAAAGACAAAGAAAAACTTTTTTGTTTGATGACCATGCAGTAAATATTTAAGCAATCTCAAATTATAATTTAGTTTTCAACTCCGTACATAACTTCATACTGTTCCAGGAGTATAATAATCGAATGGAGAAATGATTCATGCCTTGAAATTTAATTATAAGATAAATTGTTTAGTTAATTAACTCTTAAGATATAGTTTTAGATAAAATTTGAACAAAAGAACAAAAAACTTTGATTTTACTTCAAAGGTATGCTGTTTTTTGCTAATATAAGTTAATGATAGAACAAGTTGTTCTGGCACCTTTCTGAATTTTCGTTAATAACATTCAGTGGAGGCTACAATATAGCTAGTGATCAATACCTTCAAAATTTACCAGTTTTAAAATGATCTACTCTCTGCTACAGTGCTGGTATTTAGAATTTTGAAGTCACTTGAATTAGATAAATTTAGAGTTCACCCTTGCTCCTGAAGTAGTTGTCCAATGTTTTTTTTAAAAAAAAAAAAAACATCAGTAGGTACCCAATTAGTAGGATATTCAGGAAATTTCCACTTTGCCTCAATGATGTTAAAGTAATGTTTGATACCATAAGGTGAATTTGATGTTATGGGTTTTAAAACTTGATGGGGTGATTCCTATTAAAGTGGTGTGAAAGTATATATTGTTTATTAATATGTGAAGTTTAAGAAAATGTTTGAGTATTTTTCTAAATATGGGAGAAATTACTGCAGTATGATTGTGAAAGTGAAGTTAAAAAGTCTGCAGCAAGAACTATTGTCTCTCAGTCATTGTATGGCCAGCATGTACATCTGTTTTTAAACAAAACACAAACTGAAACAATGTCTAACCCTGTACCTAACACCAAAAGTTTTTTTTTTGCTTTAAGGCTGAATAAAGTTTAGATCTGTAACAAAATGATGTTTCTTGGAATACTGATATTTTACTAGACATATGGACTAGTTTGAAGTCAAATTTACTAGTCCACCAAAAATTTTTTTTATAGTGTGTGGACTAGTGGACTACCCTTATTTTCAAACCCTGAATATAAGATAAAAAAATCAGATGAATACCTAAATTGATAGTGAGTTATTTATCTCTTTTGTTAATCATAATTTGCTTTCTTTTCAGGATAAGAGTGAACTTGTTCAGGTGAAAGCACTTATTCCAGATCTTGCCATTTTCTTTGTGAAATGCAACAAGCAAAAACCACAGTTATCAAATTCTTTGACTGAGTATGCCAGAGATGAAGTTGTTAATGAGTTTGCCGAAGCCCAAACAAGGATCTTTGAACAACTTTGTGAAGTAGGATTTCTTTCTTCAGATTTGAGGGAAGATTTAACAGAGCATCCAACAAATGATGACAAAACTGCTCAAGAAATCTTAGAATCAGTTAAACCAAAGTCAAATTTAATTGAAGACTTTTCCCTTTTTCCTTGTTTTCTTCTGTTTGTGCGGCAGGTTTTGCAGTACCACTTAGTTTCTGCCACAACTGTACTTAATAATGCTCATGAACAGGTTTTAGGGATGTTCATAACAACAGCTTTTGATATGGCTAGGGATATGATAATCACACCACGAAGGATCGATTTTGCAAGGGAAAGAGAGGAGGAGTTGTTTGAGGCTTTAATGGACAGTGCCAATCGAAAACAGGATGAGATCAGGGACGTGATACATGATACAATCACTTCACTTCAACCAAAGATTCTAAGTGAAGTAGAGACATTGCGGTTTGAAAATGTTAAACTTACTGATGAGGAGGAGTTGGTTCGACCAAAGGACCTCGAGTTTTGCACCGCAGTCATTCAAGACCTTGTTATGAACAGGATAAACATGTCGGTTGCTAAGAAAATGATTAGTTCAGTTGAACATTTAAGGGACAGTTATATTGGAACACTGCAAAGGTGTCTTGAGAGTTTGGAGAAATGTGACAAAGAGGCAGGAAACGAAGGTGCGGCAACTGTTGCACTGAGTCAGGTTAGTGCAGGAATAAATCATTTAAATTTTGGTGGGAGCTTCATTAATTTATTAGTAGTTTAGGTATCATGCTGATGAACAGAACTTTATAATAACTGTCGTGCTATTTTTTCTGCAGCATTTTAGTTGTATGTGTTCATCATCATCATCATCATATACGGTTTTACGTCCGTTTTACATGCTGGCATGAATTGGACGGTAGATTTAAGATTTAAGAAATAAAACATGTTTTTCGTGCCTTCATTGCCTGGTGAAAACCAAGGCAAACATTTGATGATGATGATTTAGCATTTATATAGCGCCCTTTCCATTAGGTAGATGATCAAAGGCACTTTACAATGGTTTACAGTTGACTGCTGTATTGAGGGTCTTAGATAGTCCGCTATGTATGGCTCACTATTAAATTCATTAAGTATTGCCCTCAGAAGTAGACAGGCATCGACACTGGGATCACCCTACATTTGGGAGAGTTCAAGAGCAGATCAGTGAAAACCTGGGTTTTCACCTGCTTGAGAATTCTCATAAACTTTGCCAAGGTTTTCAACAGGCTATAGAGGCATGGACAACCTGTTTTATTTCTTTTATAAAATGATTATTTTCATTGTTAACAAAGAGAAAGACGATATACAAAGTAGGTATTTTAAATTCTCACAACTTGGAGACAGTCAAACCACATTGCTCATGCCATTTTCGTGCTTCGTAGCTCTATTAAAACACTTGTAGATTAATCAAAACACAGGTACTATACAAATTATTTTATAAATCTATTTGAAATAAAGTAATTTGTTTTCTTAAAGATCACATGAAATTATTTTAAAATCTTAATTTTTGTCATTCTGTGGTAACATCAGTGATAAAATTACTTTTAATAAGATAAAATTCATTAGGTACATATATATGTGTGCTATGAGTAAAAAAAGGAGAATGTGCAGTGTTGGGTTGGCGGCATACATGAACTTGTTTTGACTAATATAAAAGTTGAGCATTGAGTTGATAAAAACATTAAATTAAGTTTTTCCATCAAAAAGTATAAATCTCATAATTTAATTATATCTGTTGAATTTGATATTGCATGATAGTCATATAAGAGTGTCTTAATTCTAGGTCCTAGATGCGGCATATCAAGTACAAGTGACTGTTCGTGCCAGCTCATCGCTGGCAAGATTGCTTTGGGAGAAGATGAAACAGACACTACAGACGCTTCCTGGCAAGGCTCCACCACGGGTTGACACAAGTTGGAAACAAAAAGTAGCTTCCGACATGCTTGCCACTTTGAGTGAGACACGTCTTGCTAAGAACATTTGCTCGCAGTTTAAAATGAGGCTGTTGAAGTCTCATGAGGCATTCTCAACACATTTGAGGTTTCTTGAAGCACACCATTCAGGAAGACTTGAGAGAACAGAGGAGCAGAGAATGAGAGTGCGAAAGAATCATGCCCCTAAAATTGCACGACTTGCACTCGAAAGTACCTCATTAAGAGATGTGGTCCTTTATGGTATGCCACAACTTGGGCGTGAAGTTGGACGAGGACAGTATGGTGTTGTGTATGCGTGTGATAGGTGGGCAGGCCATCATCCATGTGCAATCAAGTCTGTAGTGCCACCAGATGACAAACATTGGAATGATTTAGCTTTGGAGTTTTACTACACTGGGTGAGTTGCTTTGTGTATTGAAATATTTTTAAATTAATGTATTAAACAGGAATCTCGCGGGTCATTAAAAGTCTTTATTTTGCTTTTTGCAGATTTAAGGCCTTAAAAAGGTCTTAAATTTCCTAGAATTTCTTTTTTGACGTCTTAAAAGGCATTATATAATATGTAATTCGAATGAAAGTGAGTTTTTCTTGCAGCAAAATCTCTCTGAGCTATGCGCAGTTTCTGGTGGTTGCTAACTTAGAATGGAGCCCACTTTGGCAGCAATCTCTCCAACTCCCACTCTCCATCTTGCTCAATTCATGGCATCCTTTTTCTCCAAACCAACACTCTTGCTCTCTATAGCCATAGGTCAAGTAAAATATTGCTGATGAAAGTTATCTTATTTTTCTTGTTCATTGATAGTGAAATCAACTATCCTAAAGTTTTATTAATAGGCAAGTTACATACCTCATGTGTTATCTGCCTGTATTTCCCTTTTTTAGAACAGTAGTTGTAATATCCTATCTTGTCTTAAAACTAAAGCTTTACTTCAGACCAAGAATGCAGCCTTTTCAGATATTCAAAAAATTATCCAATTAATGTTGTTTTAGGTGCAACTTTCCTCAACACTGACAATTACTCTGCATGGAGAAGTTGTGAGGACAAAATGTTTCCTGTATAAATAATGTATCCACACAACCCAAGAGACTCAAAAGACATCAGGCGAGGTGGCTGTGTTGTTCCAAACATATATCTTAACATGGCCACTATGATGTCATGTGCACACTCTTGGTACTATCTCTTGTTAATCAGATTTACTTTTATTGGACACAAGGTAAAAGCATGCAGCTATGACACAAAAGGTTTCATAATGGTATTGTCATTGTTTCCAAAAGGTCTTGATAGTAGCAAAACAAGATATAACTCTAATAAATGCAACTACATTTTTGAAAGACATGTTTTGTCATGGTTATGCCATCATCAGTTTAATAGAATGAATGAGTTACAATAGATGAGTTGTAAGCTAGTTAATGAATAAATTATTAATAATAATAGTAATAATAATAACTTTATTAATGTGTCATTTTCTTTAGCTTCAAAAACTAATTGGGAACACGAAAAGAAAGGAACAATAGTGACAACTATGAGCTAAAATACGTAATTTTTTATATGTAACAAAAGCTAAAAACTAGTATTATATAAGAATATATAAGAATATAAGAATATATAATGTTTCCGATCTCTAAAATTATCTTTACATATTATAAGAGGTAAGCTGCTACTCTCCATAGATACTGGGAATGTCAGAGATGGCACAAAGGGCAGCAGTCTGTGTTATTCTCCATCAAGCCCGAAATGTCCACTTTCCTTATTCTATTTTTAAAAAACTTCAATGTTCAGTGATTCTTTCACTTTAGAATCTAGTTTTGACCAAACGTATGGCGCTTGGAATCTTAGAGAATGCTTTCCAAACCGCATTGTATTACCTGTAATGCATACCTCATTACTGTTAATAATTTATCATTAACTAGCTTCCAACTCATCTATTGTAACTCATTCATTCTATTATACTGATGATTTCATAACTGATAAGCATGCTGAAACATGTCTTTCAAAAACGTTGTTGTATTTATTCGGGTTATTGTCATTGTCATAGACCTGTTTGAAATTCTTTTTTGTTATAGAGCACTTCCCAAGCATGACAGAGTGGTATCACTTATTGGGTCTGTGATTGATTATTCCTATGCCGGAGGATCATCGCCCGCAGTGCTACTAGTAATGGACCGCCTACAGCGAGACCTTTACCAGGGTATCAAAGCAGGACTAAGTTTTAGATCAAGGATGCAAGTTGCTGTTGACGTTATTGAGGGAATTCGTTTTCTCCATAGTCAGGGACTAGTTCACAGGGATATCAAGCTCAAGAATGTTTTGGTCAGTATATAAATTTTTCAATTCAGTCACTTTTCAGTATCTCAATTCTTCTCGTACATTATTCATACAAAATTACAACTAGTGGTAATGAGAATGAAGGGAATGATCACAGCTGTCAAGTTCTTTATCACCATGTTACTTCTTGTATATGACAATATTCGTTTGGTAAGGATAAAGAAGAAATTGAGAAGAAATTGTAAGGATAAAAAAGAAATTGAGCCCCACAGTCCGTTTATCAATGTCTTAATTCTCCTTTCATAACTTCTAGTTTGTTAATGAGAATGAAGGAAATGATCACCTCAAGTAGTTCATCACCATGTCATTTCTCACATAACTTACAAAAATTATGTTTGATTTTGATAAAGAAGGAATTGAGCACCTCAGTCAGTTTATCAGTAACCTAATTCTCCTTATTTGAAAGTTTGGGTCTTAAAAAGTCTTAAAAAGGTCTTAAATCTCCTGAGTTCGAACTTGCAGGGACCCTGTAACTATTTACCCACCGGAAATCACGTAACTGTTACAATTAACTCTGTGTGGCCTTGATTAGATATAAATTTCAATTTGAATCCTAGTAACTTTTTAAAAACAACATCAACTTTCATATATTTTACCTTTTAAATTAATTTTGAACACCCTCCAAAGTTTTTGCGAAAACTTTTGTTGCTCAATGACTTTTGACGTGTTTTAGTTGAACAGCACTACTCTTTGCATATAAACAACATCCTTTGTACTTATTATTGAATTTAGTCCAATAATGCACAACCTGTATTCATGGCAACCTAAGCTCAATCTATGACGTCATATGGCATCGTGGATTTTTTTAATTCCTCTCTGACCGAACAAAATGGAAAGGTTAGAAATGAACAACATCTGTGACTTGGGATAGTTTATATTTAGATATAAAAATATTTTTACAATAAAACCGCATGCAATCATTGTCGGTAATCAGATGAAAGGTTTAAGTCTGAAGTTAAAACTGTCCATTATGGGTTAATTTGAAGCCCTGCTACAACCTTGGACTACGTTTACTTTTCAAACAAATAAGTTTAAAAAAGTTGACGTCCTTTTTATTATTTTTTTCAACAGCTGGACAACAAGAACAGAGGAAAGATCACAGATTTGGGATTTTGTAAGCCCGAGGCCATGATGTCAGGCTCTATTGTAGGAACCCCCATCCACATGGCACCGGAGCTGTTCTCTGGTCACTATGACAACAGTGTTGATGTTTACGCATTTGGTATCTTGTTCTGGTATATATGTGCAGGTACGGTCCGCTTACCATTGGCATTTGAACAGTGTGCTAGCAAAGACCATTTGTGGAACTCTGTTCGTAAGGGAGTAAGACCTGAGAGACTTTCAAATTTTGATGAGGATTGTTGGACCCTTATGGAGAAGTGCTGGGATGGGAATCCTTGTGAGAGACCCCTCCCCGGACACATTTATCCCAAATTGATTGAAATACACAAAAGGGCAGAATCCAGGTGCAGTAGTTCGAAGGGACATCGGAGTCGCCATGAGGGGCGAAGCGTTGTGTGCAGAGATACCAAATAGGTGCAAAGCAAGCCTGTGTTCAAAATAATTTAAACAGGGCATATTGTCAATGTTTCGAGGCATTCTTGGTGTACACCAGTTGAGTAGCATGTGGAAAGAGAAGTGATATGGCAGAAAAACAACAATTTATCGGGCCCCTAATTACACTGGACAGTTACTGATGAAAAAGCCCTTTCAGCCAAACAATCAAATGGGAGTTTCAATATGGTAGAACTTGATAAAGGTTCATCTCTGACAGCGTATCAGTGCATGCCTTAAAAGAAATCCAGCCAAACAAGAGGCTTTTATATCTTTTGAATTTCATATAAAAACTCAAACTTTGCTACAGTGGTTATCCATGAAAACAAAATAACATACCATTTGGATACAAGCTACGTTTCAAAATTGTTTTTTAGTCATAGTTAGTCTTTGTTTGATTATGGAACCGCCGCTGGAATTCTGGACTGCGGACGGAAATTATGTTCAATTATTAACTCAATTTGACAGCAAAAAAATATTTTTCTAGAATATACAAGAAACATCGAGATTTGCCAAATTGCTAATGCTATGTTTTGCTTTTTAGTTTTACGCTTCTGTTGTTTTATTTGGTCAACCTAGATGATCTCCACATCAGTTTTTGTCAACGTATTAATTAATCTATTTGATATTAAAAATATCATTAATAAGAGTTCTATTCAGTGTTCTCATTTGTCATTTACTTCTTTGACAAGAATTCGGTTCTAGCGATAATAACTTTTCAACAAACGGTTTTATCTTCTCCATATTTATATAACTTCACAAAATATCAAAACTGTTAAAGATGATTCCTCAGAAAAATATAAATATAAACACAACTGAGACAACCATAAATTCGATTACGCCTATATTTCGACTATATTAAATAGTCGCCCTGATGAAGACCATTTAATATGGTCGAAATATTGGTGTAATTGAGTTTATGGTTTTCTTAGTTGTGTGTGTATATATATATATATATATATATATATATTTATATATATAATTTTTTAATTTATATTTTTATATAT
>ERZ1740055.266-NODE-266-length-12540-cov-7.425230_pt1 | contig 12540 bp, 6 predicted proteins | sample MGYA00581747_ERZ1740055 | MGnify/ENA primary metagenome ERZ1740055 (study PRJEB43018, sample SAMN04849739) | marine metagenome | isolation source: floating plastic debris | place: Pacific Ocean | collected 2008-08-28 | study: EMG produced TPA metagenomics assembly...
GCAATTACAATCTCAAACCTAATAAGCCAATCAGATTTTTTTCAAAATCAGTTAATTTTTTAAAAACCAGTTTTTTCAACTAGTTTAATTTTTAAATCAATTTTTGTCATTTGTCTGAAAAAGGGCTTTAATTTGGGGGGTTTAGTAGAAAAATTAGGAAATTCCTTCCTATATTCTTTGCTACTTACCACACCTACCTACAGTACAAGTCTATGCTTCCCCTGTTCTTACCATCTAACCTTACCTAGACTGCCACACGTTTCTTTTTCTTTCGTTTTTTGAATTTGATACACACCAATATTATAAAATACTAAATAAAATAATTATTAATATTATTATATATTACCTACTGTGAAGCTAATGTGAAAACTTACCTTAATCTTGATGGTTGCAATGGCGCTGTCTTTCCTATCAGTGGCAATGACTTTAAAGGTATATTCCGTTTTACTTTCATAATCCAAGGGTTGTTCAACTGAAAGATAGCCATAGTTTCTGGGTTTAACAATTGTTTCCATTCCAAATGCTGCGCCATCAACACCATATATAAAGTAATCCAAACGTGCATTTTCTCCAATGTCCGCGTCACTAGCAACAACTTCCATTATTGAAGATCCAATTGGGCTATCTTCCTTCACTGTGCGTTCATAGACTGATTGATTAAACTCAGGCTTGTTGTCGTTTTGGTCGACAACAGTTACTAAGGCATAAGTGGTAGCGGAATTAACACCATCTGGTCCCTTATCTTTCGCAGAGCAGTATACATAGTAACTCTTTATTTTCTCCCTATCAAATCTTGTAGTTGTTACTATGGTTCCAGTGTTCCCAGAAATACTGAAAAACTCTTTATTTTTACCACTTAAGAGGTACTCAACTTGTCCACCAGCCCCTGTATCTAAATCCTCCGCCTCGACAGTTATAACTTCTACACCAGCATTTTCATTTTCCAGAACTCTTGCTTGATAGTTTGATACAACAAAGGTAGGGGAGTCGTCATTGACATCTTCAATTTTGATGATGACAGTTGCTGTTGCATACAGCCTATTATCTTGACCGTCAACAACTGCTCTAACTTGCAACCTGAACTCTTTCGTTTGTTCAAAGTTTAATGTTCCAGCAGTTGAAATTAGTCCATTACTTTCAATTTTAAAACTTTCTGCTGCTATCTTATTAGCTTTAATGAGGTTGTAAATGACAGGATATGGCTTTCCGGTGGAAGGATCGTTCTGCTTTGCTTCTGCTTTCACAGTTATTACAGCTCTGTCCAAGGGAACATCTTCCCTAACGCTTGCAGTGTATGTGTTCTTTTCAAAAGCGGGTGGTTGATCGGTTGATATTGTTATTTCAACATTCGTCTTAGACTCTGGTGGCTTGGCTGGAGCTCCCACCATTGGCTGTGTATTTGAAGCTGTAACAGTCAAAGTTTCAGTAAAGGCACTAGTGGTTTTGCTTAGATCAGTTTTTGTAGTGATCATCCCGCTGTTGGCATTGATTTCAAAATAAATACTTTGCTGCATCGAGTATCGCACTTTTTGATTGTCGCCTTCGTCCTCGTCAGAAGCACTAACGGATAAAACTGGTGTTCCAATAGAAGCTTTATTCCATACACTACCATCATATGTTCTTGTTAAGAAAATAGGATAGTTATCATTCTGATCTTTCTTTTGAACAGTAATTGTGCAGTATGATATCAGCCTTTCAGCTTCTTTACTTCCATGACCACCATCCTGAGCCCAAACGAATAATTTGAATGATTTCTTTTCCGATTCTTTCTCTCTGTCCAAACTAGCTGTTGTTGTGATTTGTCCTGTGGTGTTGTCTATTTTAAATAAGGAGCCAGTCCACTGTTCCAGCCCATACTCAATTTCACCATTTCTTCCTCGATCCTCATCTGTTGCCTGTATCTTATAAACCTTTGAGCTGGGTTGATTTTCCTCCACGCTCACATTAACTTGACCTTTGTCACAGTTTGTGAATCTAGGTCTGTGATTGTTTGTGTCTTCTATCTTGATTACAACACGAGTATCTGAGCCGTGCTTTCCATCCTGATCTTCAGCTCTTATGCGCAACGAATACTGGGTTTTATCGGAAGGAATAGTTCCAACTAACGTGAGAATTCCTGTTTTAGGCTCTACTGAAAAAGGCGATGAGCCACTGCTAATAGAGTACGTAACGTCATCGCCATCTAGATCGCGAGCTTGGAACGCAGCCAAAGCTTTGTTCTGAGTTGCACCTTCAGCAACATGAATACTATAGTCCCGCTGTAAGAACTCTGGCACGTTGTCATTAAAGTTTTCTACAGTAATTTCAACCACGCATATTTCTTTATTCGGTTTCTTGTTTTTCCCAAAGTCAGTGGCATACACTTGGAAAACATGTAATTTTGTTTTCTCATAGTCAAGATCTTTTTTTGTTCGGATAATACCGGAGTCTGCATCGATGGTGAAAAATTCATCATTCAAACTATATTTTAGCTGCCCCAAAGAACAAATACAGCTTTTACTACAGTCGCAATCTTTAGCAGACACTTTCAGAACTGAAGTCCCAGGTGGAACATTTTCCTTAACAGATTTTTGATACAACAATGACTCAAACTGAGGCTTATTATCATTAACATTTTCAACCTCAATTTTTACATCCACCTCTGACTGTAGAAACTTATCTGGAATAAGTTCAATAGCACGAACTTTTAAATTATATTCTACTGGATCTTTTTCAAAGTCAAAGATGTAGTTTACAAAGATTTGTCCTTGTGAGTTAATGCGAAACCTGCTACCAGTATTTCCTTCAGTTATCGTGTAACCAATCCTCAATCCGGAATCACTTGCAGCCACCACACGCCCAACAAGCGTACCTGTTGGAGCATGTTCATCTACTTTGAATTCGTAACTGCTTTCAGTGAATCTAGGTGGAATGCTAGTAGTAGCAATATCAATTGACACTGGATTACTCATGCGACGTGGAATACCAAAATCAAATGCAAGTGCAGTCCAATTGTATTTCGCATAATCTAACCTATCAACAGTCTCCACAACATGAGTAAAGGGATTTACGGTAAAAGGTAAGTTTTTGGAAACTATTTGATAACCAACAATACCGCTAGATCCACTGTCCTTATCATATGCACTAAGTTTGTAAACTTCTGCTCCAGATCTTGAATTTTGATTTACAGATGCAAATGTACCAACCAGGTTAAACTCTGGACCATTATCATTTACATCTAAGACAGTAATTTCAACATCAACATAGTTTTTACGTCCCTTGGAGTCCACTTCTTCAGATGTTAGACTGTAGAATCGCTTCTCCTCGTAATCCAATGGCACATCACTCCTTATCCATCCCTCATTATCAATAGTGAAGTTGCTATTTTTAGGAAAAACTATGGACAGTTTTCCTCCTGGAAAAACTCTTGAAACTCTAGCAAGTTTGGTGCCGGGTCTGACGTCCTCTGACACACCAACCCTAACAGGTTGCTGATCTGGTCGGTAGCGAACAAACACTAGACGCACATTAACATTCTTCGTAAGTGGTGGACTTCCATCATCTTCAGCTGTCACAGTAAGCAAATATGTAGAGCCAAGCTCATCAAGGGCACGTTTTGCACGCAGCAATCCCTTGCTATCAACATAAAAATACTTTTCTGCTGCTGTGTTAATGTTGTATTTGATCGAATCTCCATCTTTATCATAAGCCTCTAAAGATGTGACCACATCATCTACAAGGATATCTCCAATAACTCTTCGGTCTAGATTATTGTTTACTTCGTCAGGAATCGTGGGGGCATTATCATTAACATTCTCAACATTAATAACAACTGTGACTTGAGCACTGCGGTCCCTTGTGTCCTGGGCTCGAATTAATAGTTCATATTTTTTTCTTTCTTCGGCATCCAGAGTCCTTGTTGCCAAAATTGCTCCACTTGATGATTCCATTTTGAATATGTTATTGATGTTTCCCTCAAGAATCGTATAAGTAAGAGCTTCAGAAGTTGCAGCCCGAACAAGAGCTACCTTCCCATTGGCTGGAATGCCTTCCTTCACATTTATGGTAACTCGAGGTTCTGAAAACTTTGGTGGTCCATCAGGAAGATAAACATTTAACTCAACAATTGTTGGAACTTTGCTTAACTTTCCACCATCGTCAGCAACTGTTACTTTCAGTTCAAATTTGGTGGCAGAAACCATTGCAAGGGACTTCTTTAATGTTATTAAGCCATTGGCCTTATTAATCTCAAATGTATCTTCAGTATTACCATCAATTATAGTAAAATTGAAATTTTGTTCGTTTGTTCCGGCATAATCTTGGTCAGTTGCTGAAAGCTGAATAATTTTTGCATTCACCGGTGTATCCAAAGCTACTTTTGCTCTATACCTGGTAGCTGAAAACACGGGGAAATTGTCGTTTTCGTTTATTACTTTAATGCGAACTTCCGTAACAGCTATGAAAAAAACAAAAAGAAATCAATTACAAAGACAGTTCAGTTTATCTTGCATTTAACATTTAATCAAGACACTCTTGAAAACAAATGAACTGACCGTTTATTCCATAGTATAAAGTTCTTAATTTTTTACTGACAATTGAATGACAAACGCCGAGACTTAAATTTTTCTAAATATTCTAGCATGAAGGAACTACTTTCTTATCTTATACGTCATCTCTTATGATTAGCAAAGGCGGATCCAGGAATTTTGAAAAGGGCCCAACTTCCAAATTCTAGATCCACTCCTTCAACAACGAAAGTTTCCACGAACGCCTTCAACGGCTGCTACAATGCTTGTTTAAATTTACAATGAAAATTTTAATCCACACTTCGGGATCAAAATACAATGTCTGCCTAATCTGAGCTAAGGCGAAAAGTGTACATGGCTACAGAAATGAGGTTGAAAAAATCAACGCTCGGCTAAAAAACCACTGATTAGGCTCACAATTACAACAAAAGAAGGGCTAATTAAAGGTTGGTGTTCCCCTAGCATTTTGAAATACCATGACATTTAAAATTTAGTCATTTTAGATAAAATGGAGATGGATCCACTAAAGTGAGCTGGTTGAACTTTTCCCATTTCTGATATTGTCAGTAAAATCACAAAGATCCTTTCATAACATGTTGAGCTTTTTCACGACAACTTTCAGTCATGTGACCTAGAGCTGCTAATAATTTTCTTTGATACACGGCAGGGCTTGAAACTAACAGTAGCCAACTAGCCACAGACTAGTAGAAATTCAGCTATTAGATTTTCTATTTCCACTCGCCACTTTTGCTAGCAAACAAAATGCTACTGACTGAACAAGTTTCTGTCTTTCTTAAAAAAGACATAAATCTAAGAATTTTAACGCTTGGCTAAAAAAATTTAGAATAGTAACATCTAAGTTGACACTAGCCACTAGACTAGTAAGTTAAAAAGTTAGTGTCGAGTCCTGCATGGAATGCATTTTTTCATACAGGGAAAGGATATTATGAAGTTCCTCACATTTCTAGGCTTTCCATTATGATTATTTGCGCGTAACGTTTGGGTAAATCAACAAGATATATAGTCCAACCTCGATTATTTGGACTATTTAATTATCCGGACTTTTTTCTGTGGTCCAGTTTTTCATGAACATTAATTAGTTGTCATCTTGAAAACTCGAAGTTGCAAATAGACCAATTAAATCCTCCTAAAAGACTGTTGAAACAGCGTATTACCATTGTTCGAAAGTGCGACGAGGCAGTTTTTGAAGCAAACAAAGATGCTTACCAGAAAGAAATGTGAAAATTTGTAAATATATAAATTTCGTGATTAAAATGTTTCTTTGCTGCTCACATGTTTTTATATCTTTTATTTACATTTGTATCTCATTTATATTCATATTTTCGATTATCCAGACTCTCGATTATCCGGGCTATTTAACAAGGTCCCGAGGAGTCCGGATAATCGAGGTTTGACTGTAAGAGATTACTAAACTTACAGCTAAGGCTTTGAGATCCGCCATCTTTGGCTTTGATGAATAAAATGTGTTCTCGTAACTGCTCGTAGTCAAGCTTTCCTTTCAATACTACAGCTCCTGTCTTTTGTACCTCAAACACATTTTCACTCCTCTTATCAACCGGCTGGAGAAGAGTGTAGGTCACTTCACCATTTGAGCCACCATCTTTGTCATTTGCAGTCACTCTCAGGATTTCCCTGTTTATCTCTTGATATTAAAAGAACGCATATATTAGGCTTTAAATTATAATAATTGATAAACTAAGCCAAAATGAATGGGCCAAAATGGGCCGAAATGGGCCAAAACGTTTATAACATTTCAAAGCCTTTTTCGAATTGCTTCCAAAAAATAAAACTTGTGACTTATTTTGGTTTGAATTCGAAGTTTATGCTTTTGGAAGTCGCAGAGGTCATCAAGAAGGTAATTGGTTTAGTATTGAAAAACAATATAATCGAGAAAGAAAATATTTCATCGCTTATGAATCACAAATATAGCAAGAAACGAACTCTTGCTTTGCAACGATTCTTATGCTTCAATGTTTAATACTCAATTTTTATATATAAAAAAGAGTTGCTTAAAGTAAAGGGCTTTATCTTAACTTGCTTGGTTTACATTTGCGAAATAAAAGCATAACGAAATACTGTCGTATAGCTTGAACACCAACATAACAAAACCACCTCCAACAAAGTAATGAACGATAGAGGACAAAATTCTCTTTGCCAATTTTGTCTTTATTTTGTTTTTTTTACTCAGACTGAACGATGTCAATTGAGGCTTAAGAACCGGAAATTTTCCCCAAGAAAACATGGGTACGTCCTATCTTTCAAGAGGAAGCCAGAAGAGCATGCAGTCAGTAACATAACCTCGTAAAGGAGCTTTTTTAGAGAAATTTCGATGTTGTGGAGGAATTCTCAAGGTTCTCATCAAAAGAACATCCGTTTTGACTGTAAATCTTCTATTTTGGCAAGTCTGTTATCTTGTTCTTTGCAATGTTTCGGGATCATAGGGCCAAACGTTGTTAGGACACCCCCCAAAAAAAGATCACAGACCTACTAAAAGAACCAAAATCCAACTTAAGAAATATCTAGCATCAATTGCTTATCTGTTTAGAAAAACTCACCAACATTTTCTGAAAGGGACTTTTCATAGCGATAAGGAATAAACTGAGGGGATCGGTCATTGATATCTTGGATAGTAACTTTAACAACGGCAGTGGAGTTCCATCTTCCTTTCTCAACCATAACGTTTAACTCATAATTTGGCACTTTTTCTCTGTCTAACGGCCTTGCAATTGATATTAAACCATCTCGGTTGATACAAAATGCTTTGTCTTCATTGCCCTTAATGATTGAGTACTTCAGAAATGGTTTGTTGTTGTTTGGATCACTGTAAGTAGCTGCAATATCTGCAACTGATTCACCCGGTTTGTCAACTTCTCGCACAGATGCAGTGTACACAGCTTGGGGAAATGTTGGTGGTTTAGGCATATTGATAACAGTAACCAAAATGTCTGCTTTTGTAATGTGGCCTGCAGAGTCTCTTGCCTGTAAGACTATGGTATACGAGCTTCCTTTACTGTATCTGTTGAAAAAAAAAATTGAGAGTAGTAGAGTTAGAAAAACAACCCAATAACAACTAAGAGAAATATCCAAGAAGAGACAGGGTGCAAATTAATGCAGGTTAGCCAGCTATCACCAGCTACTTTGACAATGGACTGATAAAAGTGTATCAAATACACAATTAACCGGCCTGATAAAACTGTAATTCGGGAAAATACATCATGATTGACCAGCTGAAAAATTTCTTAATTTCACACCCTGAAAGGCCATGTTCACTCAAGGTTACCCGTAATTTAGACAACATAAAAGGCTGAAAATGTTTTTAATAACTGCTGTCTCCCACTGGCTCAAATAGTTTAACTAAGTTATCTTAAAAGAACAAAAGATTCTGTCAAACACTTACTCAATGAGCGAACTTGTGGTTATCTGTCCAGTAACACTATCCACCTTAAAGGGAAGGCCACTTGAACTTACTGAAGTATCAATTGAGTACCTCACTGTTGCCGAGTCTGGATCAAATGCGTTGGCCTGTTCAAATAACAAGCCTACAATTAGTTAACAGCAAGTAGAGGTGATTGTCTGTACTAGAACATGTTCATAACTAAGAGAAATTCTGCTAATTATCAGGGGACGAATGAAAGGCAAAGGATTTCCCATAACATTATGAGCATTCATCATTAATGTGCCCAGGCTGTCCTTCTTAAAGACATTTGTAACCAACAAACTGTATATTAAAAGCTAATCAAAACAAATGATCTCCTTAAGATGGTGCTTATCTCCGGTTACTGTAGAGTAAGCAGGCGAGAGTCTTTTGATCTTACCTCCTAATTTGTAATTTACCCAGCCAAGAACTAAACCCGAGCCTCTTGCTATTTACTGCTAACTTACAAACTAAAATAAGATAACCACTGATTTGGTTCTACTATGCAGCGAATCAATTAATATTTCAGCATGTTACCATTAATGCAAACCATTTCATCATTTACAACCTAGATTTCTTTTTGCAACTACAAAACTCATTACACACAAGCTTAGAAACAAAGGAAACCATGAGTAGGTGTATTCTACCTTGATAATGTTTGTGCCAGCTGGCGTATATCCTTCAACAGTGACTTTCTCTGGGTCAGATAGAAAAGCAAACCTTGGTTTCTCATCATCCAAATCTTTAATGGTTACAGTGCAAACAATATCATCAGCCATTTCTGGGGTAGCTTGATATTTTGCTCGGATGGCAAGTTTGTAAATTCTTTTAAATTCATAATCCAGTTTACCCTTTGTCTTCACCTCACCAGTGCCTTGATTAATTTCAAACCGTTCTTGGCTGTTTCCACCGACAATCTCGTACACAGCTGAACCTGGTCCGCTAGATGTCACTGTCAACACAGATGTACCAATACCAACATTCTCATTCACTGTCCCTTGGCATGGTTTGTTTGTAAATCGAATGCTGTCAACAGAAGTGTCATACACTGACACGTATACGGCTAATGTCGACTCTTGTTTCGGATCTCCTATGAAATAACCAAACAGATAATATTTAGTTTAAATGTATAATTAAGTTTTTAAAAGAAAAAAACCCTCTTATAAATCCCCCTTTCCAACAGCCCACCCCTTTTAAAAAGTTTTATCAAGTCCACATGGAGACTTTGTCAGGAAACATCAAAAGAAATAACTATTAAAGAAAAAATACTGACAGTGTATTTTAATCTAAGGTCTCATTACATGACAGTATTTATTTTCAAACTTCCTCCAAAGCATCCCTAAATGCTTTTGAATTCAAATCTTTCTGAATGTTGTCACCCGGGGGAACTTATTGCTGACATTTTGTGCACTAGGTCACCCTGAGGAGCTCATTGCTGACATTTTATACACTAGGTCGCCCTCAGGAACTCACTGTTAACATTTTGTGCACTAGGTCACCCTCAGGAACTCACTGTTAACATTTTGTACACTAGGTCACCCTCAGGAACTCATTGCTGACATTTTGCGCACTTTTTAGTCGTGGAAACGCGAATGGTATTAACAACTATTCCTGTGGGTCAGAATATGCAAGTTTGTCACTCAGATGTAAACAAAATCGATAATTCAATGTGAGACCAACTGATATCGGCTTTCCGAAATAATGCGGGAACTGTTCTATTTATTTAACGAAGTAATGGCAAATACAGCAACGAGCAACTCGAGAAGCAAATTAACTTGTATGATGCAACTGCTGAAGAACTTTCACATTTTATGAAAAAGTTTCTTTTTTAAGTTTAGAATCAAAATATATCTTATGATTTTTCACCCAACACTATCCGTTCAAAATAGTTCCAAGTCCTTTAAACTGTACTACAAAAATGTGTTGCTGTAAAAGGAAATTTAACTATTTGCAAAATAATTCATTGACAAGTTTAATGTATCGACAACTCATTCACAATCCCTTTAATTACAATAACTGCTACTCTTAAAAAGACCTTCCTGCAGCAGCATATAACATAATAAATACAAAAGTGAATACTTCACATTACAGAATTAGGTAAAAATCATACCACTATCTTTGGCAGTGATGGTTAACTCATATTTTTTGTTTCTTTCAAGACTTGCGGCAGCTTTCAAAACACCACTGTTACCATCTAAACTGAATCTAGTAAGAATAAAAAGTAAAAGATTTAACTAGAAGCCATAGCACATGTTGCAAACATGAGAAAAAAAGGTTGTTTTGTCCATGTAGGATCTACAAGTAAATCACTTTAATTGAATAGGACTTGTTAATGTCCACACTTTTTAAACGGATGCTTTTTCTAGAATGCATCGAAGAGTATTCTAATAAAAAATTCGATTACATCACATTTTCGCCACAAAATTGAGCTTTAAAGTTCCTGCACTGGCCACACTCAACAAAGATAACCGGGAGTTGCTAAGCCTGGGTCCAGAACAGGCCATGACGTCACTTCAGGAATCGTCTACTCTCCCCGCCAGTTTATTTCAATGTTTTATTGTATTTCCAAAGAAACTCAATCGTTTTTCAGATTATTTACGCCAAAAAATGATTGATTTGTATGGAAAAACAATGATAAACTAAAATGAAGAGTTGACGATCCCTGAATAAAATTTTAGATTTTATACTAAATAACTCAATCCCAAAAAGCACAAAGCTATAGACAACGTTCATATTATTAAAATTGCAATTTTGCATTCACTGCATTGATTGATTTACGTTGAACTGGTTTCTCAATGAGTGTATTTATTGTACTATTTTCCAGTTTCAGTAGCACACAATTTAAGAAAGTTCTATATTTTAAGCTTACATGTTACACTGTTATATTTTAACTATGCCATTACAACTCAGGGCTCGAAATAGACTGTGCCCCTTGTCCTGGACAACCAAATATACTGGCTTGGGACAACTAATTATAAAATAATATTTCAATTGGTTTGTCCCAGGGGCAGCTGGGTGTCTTCTGTTGGGACAACTTTGAAATCAAAATTAATTTGTACTTTCAAGTCAATAAATCAGAATTATAAAATCAAAACCTGAAGTCTTCTAAATTAACTTCAGAACAAATATCGGCTATTGTTTGACAAGTCCAAAGTATACAGTATATAAATTATACTTCAAATGTGTGCACATGTTTTAGATGATCATGATGAGAGTTTAGCTTGATCTGTGTTTATTGAGCTATTTTGTAATGAAGAACTTAACCAGTGTTTATGTTGTCTGATTTCCTGCAGGAATGTGTTCTGGAACATATTACGCCAAACACAACTTTATGAGATGTTGAAAAAAACTTTGTACACAAAGAGATGATATTAAATGTTTAATTTAAGTTCTGTTCCTCAATAAAAAGATTTATTAATGTGTGATGTTTAATTTTATTGGACAAGTTACTTTAACAGTTGGGACAAGTGATTTTTTGCTAGGACAACCAAAATGTTAGTCTTGTTTGTCCCTGGACAACCAAATAAAAAACTTTAACTTCGAGCCCTGGATATATAAATTCTTAATTGTCCAAATTCTTTCTCCAAGTTTGTGAATTCATGTATTGGCATGAATGTACCAAATTCTTTCTCCAAGTTTGTGAATTCATGTATTGGCATGAATATATCATTTTCATCCAATGCACTGGCAGTGAACTCAGATCTATTGGGTTGAAGAGTGCTTCAGTTTTTGTTTTTCGTTTCAGTCTCATTTAGTGGCCAGCAAGTGTAACAATTTCTAAACAAAATACTCAAACCCATAAAAAAATTAATATTTTTATCAAACCTGCTAGAGCCAGCAGTCGACTTCAGTGAGTAGGTTATAATAGCATTTTTATCAAAGTCATCATCTTTAGCTTCAACTGTTAACACACTTTGGCCAGCACCTGTGTTAATAGAAACCGAGGTCCAGTAGGACAACTGTGAGAATTCAGGTTTGTGGTTGTTCTTGTCCTTCACCAGAACCTTAACACTGGCCGTTGCATACATATAGTCAAAGTTTTTGTCAGTGGCACGAACATCAAACCTAGAAAACAGTTCAAACATCATCAATTGAAATCTGAGACTCCTTTAATTTACTTCCTGTTTTTTCATAAAAATTAGTTAAAGACTACTTCAATTCCCAGATAACATTTTTAATTAAGATCTTACCCCTGAAACTTCAACATACAAGCTTCCAAGAAAGCAATTTTCCCCTTGAAATGATAGTGAAGTCAGTGTGTAAAAATAATGCAGAAATGTTAACTAATAAGTAAAAAGGGATTTATATAGCAAGTTTCTATCTGCCCAAAATTTACCCCTAAAACATTTCTCAAACTAGTTTTGCAGTCCCTGAATTGTGCAGGGACTGCAATAGTATAACTTTTTCACACATGTATGCTTATTCATCAATCATCAATCCAATTTTGACCTGGATTTATCCTCGTATACAGGGATGGCCCGATTTACCCCACTTTAACAGCAATCTCTCCAACTCCCATGCACTCTCCATATTGCTCGATTCAAGGCATCTTTTTTCTCCAAACCAACACTCTTGCTCTCCTTCTCCACTTGCATCTTC
>ERZ1740055.267-NODE-267-length-12537-cov-7.840891_pt1 | contig 12537 bp, 7 predicted proteins | sample MGYA00581747_ERZ1740055 | MGnify/ENA primary metagenome ERZ1740055 (study PRJEB43018, sample SAMN04849739) | marine metagenome | isolation source: floating plastic debris | place: Pacific Ocean | collected 2008-08-28 | study: EMG produced TPA metagenomics assembly...
TAAACAAAACCAGAATGAGAAATAAAACAAGGGAGTAAACGAAATAATAATGATTTAAGTGAAGCCGTGTAGGCCTGTCACCCCCCATAACATTAACATTAACGGGACGACTCCAGCTGGAACGAACGTTCGACGTCAAATAACAGACGTCATTAACAATTGCTTGACGTCAGATTTCCGAAGAAGACATGACAAAACCGTTAACGAACTGTTGCAAAAATGCAGAGCGTCAGTCAGCACTAGTCCAAGACACCTCCCGTGGGAGAGGCACCGCCTTACCAGTGAAATCAGTTGAGGATAAGGCGCCGAAACTGGCTGGTAGGGTTTCCTTCTGATGATGTCGAGGGGCTGGATCCAACAGTGGAGCTGCTAGCTATAAAGCACTAGAGTGTTTGTACTTCTATACATGAACATAGATTAAAATAAAGGGGTACAAAATATTCCGAGTACAAACTACTTGACATGACTTTATTTATACTCACTTTCCCAGCTTCCTCCTTACGTAAATGCACATAGCAATCATTGCAACCAGCGGTGTCCCGTACTGAAGCAAAAACAAGGCGACTGTGTAAACTTGACGATGCTGAATGTGAAGCCAAGATTCGTCACATGTCTGCCGCACGTAATTGTGTTTCAAGAATATTATATACGGTATGACGGTGCAAAAAGCCACAAGCCAGATAAAAATGGACACCCAGACAGCAAACTTGTATTTCAGTTGGCCGTACAGCTGACTGTGAGGGATTTTTTAAGAAACAGTACCATTATAAGAATAAGAACATAAATTGGCTTTTAATCTCAATGGTAATGGTGGCCAACAAAAGAAATTCATTTTTTAAAATACTTTATACAACTATTTCTTTAAAACGACCGACGCAGCTGTTAATCATGCTCTTGTTGCAAGTGTCAAAAACTTGTTCACATCCCAGGAGTTGCGTCCTGCCAAGTAGACACTGATAGCGTACAATTTAGAATACGCATAATGTCACGATCCAGGGCCCTATCAAAAATTTTTTCTCTGGGGGGAGGGGGGGGGGGAAAACCGCACATCTTTACAGGCGTCTCCCCTATACAGACAGGGTTTCTAGTTGGACGTTTTGTTTTTACCCCTATACAGAATGTTGCCTCTAAGATCTTTAAGAAAGCATACAACATTGATGCTTTTTGTTTTAAATTGCCATGATTTATTATGGCACACACAGCTTGTTTAGTTTTCCTGGCGGGGGCAACTGACCCCCACCCCCATCCTGCCCCCTGCTATGTACGGCCCTGTGATCGTGAGTTGTATATTGGACAGAAATTTATTTTCTTGGATGGAACTGGCTTCAGTACAGGATTGTATCTCTCAGTTACAGCATATACTTTAAGAATAAAAACCAAGGAAGGAAGAATTACAAAACCAGGTCATAAGACTTTTTATATATATCAACAAATGCGCTTGTTATACCTCCCAACTCAAATACGTTTTCCGATTGGAGGAGAACGAGTCGCATGTCATAGGTCAAAACTCACTAAATCCCTTGGGAACCAACGACTTGAACTTTCAACTCGCCCGTGATCAGTTCCTGCACCTTTAAAACAGATTTGTATGCCAGCAGCTTCAAGCAAATGATTTTTATGCAGTTGAACAGCTTCTAAGTGACAAAAGCACGAAATCTACGTGCAAAAGAAATTTTAACATTTGTGATTTGAATTGCTGTAACATTTATGATTTGTGACTTATTTTAAATTACTGGGATTATAACATTTTGCAATAAAGTCGTAAGCTGGCATCCGTGTATTGTTCTATTTTGAGTTGAGAGGTATAACAAAACATTTAATTACTGACCGTGCGAGAAACAGGGAGTTTGTTTCCCCTCAACCCTCAATGTTCACCTCCGGAAACATTGAGGGTTTCGAGGAAACAAAACTTACTGTCTCCCTTCGTGCCGGTCATTAAGTGCTTTACCTCCGGGAACACTGAGGGTCTCGGGGAAACAAAACTCACTCTTTCCCTTGGTGTCAGTCATTAAGTGCTTATTATTTCTAAGTCGTCCTATTAGGAACGACTAAGATCCTTAGAAAGGTCTTACAAAATTGAAGAAAAGAAACGAAATAAGAGCCCTGGGCCGTTTCCTATGGGCAGGTCTCTTAGGTGCAATAAAGTCGTAGGATTAGTGCCACAAATGATAAAGATGATTTATTTTGTTTCATATTAATAATAATTATAACAATAAAAGTATTTCATTTTGTCGGCTTTTAACCCTGATGGAAGCCAGTGGCTGCATTGCTGGTTTTTATACAATATTTTTGGAGGACTTTAGGATAGGTTTACCTCTTCAAATAATTTTTTATACTAAAATATTTTTTTCAGGACAAATACCCAACTTGCAACCATGGAAAGGATGGCCACACCAATCTTAGACTTTTAACGAAGCATGAGACTCTGGGCTTCCGCTAGGCAGGCAGTGGTCTAATTGACTGAGACAACACAAACGGCCAAAACTCCATTCGTTAAGGTGGACAGCATAATATAGAATCGATTTGAAGTACGAATTCTTATGCCTGATGATGAAACTTACCCCATCACGCCAATAACTCGATGACACATTAAAGCCAAATACAGCAACACAATGGCCTGAAGCGAGCAAGTCTGAAGAGGCCATAAAATGCGGCACATAATTTCTCCGTATGTAAACCGTTCTGCTTCGTGCCAAGCCAGGTCGAATGGAATACTGAAAAACACCAGCAGGAAGTCGGCTACTGCAAGATTCTGTATCAAGCAGATGTAGCTTTTTGCTGTATTCCAGTGCCTGTAAGCTTTCCTCGAAACTGCTAGCAACATGTAAATGTTGGCGGGTACGCTGATAACAAATATGACGATGTACATGACGAGCTTGAAGACACGGAGGCCTTCAGTCACGTCCGGGTCCTCTGTTGGCGCGACCATATTGTCCACTGTAGTAAAAAGATGCAAACTGATCTTTAACCGTCGTCAACACCAGTATTATCATCTCTATTACCACCACCATTACTATGAACTTAACCATTACCACAACCACCACATCCCCAATACATTTTGTGCTTTCCTTACGGCGACGCTTAAACCTTTTAACTGAGAATTCATTGAAGAATTTGCCTTTTCTATTTCCTGGCGCACTTTCATATTTCAGTTTCAGCAGGTTTTTATGTCATGCGGTGCACAGTCTCGTTTTATTAGGGAACTGCAAGCATCATAAGCAGTCAACTGTTTCCAGACAAATAACTACCTTCGAAAGTACTGGAAAAAATTTAACAGTTTTTTAAAGAAAAACATAACACTCTTTAAATTAAACAGGAAACAATACAATTCACGTGTTAAAGTGGATAGTTGGCCTAACTGCAATTTAAAAAGCAATATCTTAACTACCAGTTATTAGCCCTTAATTTTAGAAGTCGGTAGTACACGATTGTATTTATAGGACTCAAAACAGTAAAGCTCCGATAGGGTCCGTTGTTCCTTTCTTTATGACGATTTCTTCTTAACTAAGGATTCAGGATGGACGAGCGGCAGTGCTCGTCTTCCAACCACAAAAAAGCCCATGCAAGTAACACTTGTGTATGCTTGTAATGAGAGCACTTCAAATATTTTGGTCCCGATCTCCGAGATCTGAGTCCTCGTAATTTTGGCTTGCAATCAAGAAAATATGAGAATAATCAAAATATCAAACTGATATTTTTGAATGAAATGTAACTCTTGTTTGTAATGTATATTGCCCAACAAAATACTTGAAATTTCCTTTAATAGCTACTCTTGAGTAAGATTTTGCATCATTTTATATAATTTCGGAATAAACTCAGCCCGAGACAATTTCAGTTCTTATAAAATGCTGGTTCTCATAACAAAAAACGTGTATAAACGAAATTGTATATGTCGTGATTTTCAAACTTAAAACAGAATGTGCTTGAATATAGTTGAATGCTGCAATTATTTACATCACTGCCTCGTAAACTGTCCATAAAAGTTACTGAAGGACCATATATTTTATGACAAAAAAACAAATCAATTCTTGTGAAAGACAAGGTTTTAAATGGTAATTGAAAGACACTTTCTTAGAACGAATTCTACACTGTACAAATGCACAACAGTGTAGAGATTTTTTAGCTGTTTCGATTCATTTGACAACATACAGCATTCATCCTTACTCATTCGAATTATTGTTTGTAAACTAAATTAGTGCACAAAACGCAAATGATCATGCAATATTTCAATGCATCACTCTTCTGCCGGATTCCCTTGCCAAATCTACCTTTCTAATTTTAAACTTCTTGTTCTTCTCAATAATAGCTTCAATAAAATTTGAAGATTGTTGAAAAAGTCTTTCATAGCTGCTGAATTGAAACCCTGTCCAAACCCGAACGTGAGTAATACGTGTACTGAATATGGAGCTTCCAAGGTTATGATTATCTTCAATCAAATTGAAAACTCTAATTTTTAAAATACACATTAAATACAGAATACTTGGACAAACTGCATCCAGGAAAATGCTGTGGAAATAAACGATTTAAAGCTGTAAAAATGAAAGTAACTGCAATCACTTTTTTTTTTGGTGTAATGTGGTAATGTGAATTCTTAAAGATTGAGTCACTGCATGGATATTTCATCAAATTCTCAATACAGCAGTGCAGGTCGCAAACACACGCAAAATACATAATATTTGGATGTATTCAACCTGAAAAATTGCTGTGGAAATGGTTTTGAAGTAAAATGTTTGAGCTATAAAACTAGAAGTAGCTGAATTTGGTGAAATAAATTCGCCAATGAATATTCTCCATATCTTGCTTACTGATGAGAAAACGTCGTCAATCTTGGAGGAAGATTTAAATTTGCTGTTTGAGTTGTTAAATCTTTGGCAAAACAACACAACTCTAGTTAACTTTAGTAATCTCCAACCATTTTACTTTTTAAGGATTTTGTACTACAACTATTTTATTGTCTTTGCTAATATTCTGCTTGTAAATCAATTGATGGTTCAGCTCAGAACCTATGCTAATCAGTAACGAAGATAGTACATGCAAGGTCGTCAAAACCAATTTAAAAAATCAAAATTAAACGCTCACCTTTTTCAACTGTCACTGCACAATGTAAAGTTTGAATGTATTATGAAATCCAGAACGTAAGAACTCGTTAAAAAACGAAATTTGCTAACAATCTAACTTGAGCATTCGTACTCAAGCGTAAACACCGTCAAGATCAAACAATGAAATTAAAAATTTGAAATGCAAAATAGGTTGATATTAAACTCGGACTGACAACAACAGGATGAACTAAATATAGTAAGTTCAACCCTTTTTTCTGTTTAACACGTCAATAACAATTAATTTTTTTTCTTTTTTCTGAAGCAACAGGGCATAAATATAAAACAAGTTGAAAAAAACAAAAAAAATACTCATGTAAAATAATAAAAAATATGTATAATTTTAATGGATTTCGATCAAAATAAACGAGAAATTATAGCTATCAGTCGTATACAGTGACAAATAATTAGGATTCTTTGACCGAAAGTGAAAAAGCATACTAAGAACTGATTGGAAAACGCTCTGATTTTACGAGATACGACTGAAATTTACAGCCATATAATAAAAACTTATATGAAACATTATGTGATATATTTCAGTTTGAAGTAAATCATTTTAATAGGTGCACTCACCCCTATAAAGCCTTGACATTGAAATCGACGGGTTTTTGTATATGTCGAACAAAATAGGTCTCAGTGAAGTATAATGGATTTTGATAACAAAAATCCTGCATGAGAAGTATTAGTTTTTGTTCGCGAAGCACAATTTACAATGTAAATGATTTACAAAAATGGTGGGAACATTTCCAAACAGGTGTTTTGCGTGGAGAGGTTATCAAGCAGGTGTATAGAAAGTAAAAATTATTCCGAAACCACGAGTTCTGCAATGTATTTGTCCAGCGGTAGCTCGTAAAATGACAGTAAACTCATGAAGGTGGGAAGATCGTTTTAGCTTTTCACTGTTTCAAATGCAATCAGGAGTCTAAAGATCGCTGGTGTTATTTTGATCAGGGAACAGCTTTTTTTGCCCAAGTGATGTCCATTTTTTGTTACTCACTCTTCCATCCTCAACCTAAGCTCTGCGGTCCTAGCCTGTGAACAGTGTCAAAGCTGTTATGATTCTGATGTGACGCTAACTATTCAAAACATAAAGGAAAGTTGGTTGAGTCGAGGTACTGGTAGAAATCAGTTGGTAGGACTGAGCCTACATGCAACGGGACCTACCTTTTGGGAAGATAAAGGAGACTGGAACAGGCAACAGGAACAAAGCCTTGTTCAATTCTATAGAGTAGAACCGGATGAGCATCGCAACGCATTTGGTCAAGCCAGCCGACCTCAAATATCATTCCTAACTTCAAGATAGCAAATGAGTAAAACTTATTTCTGCATGACAATAACAACGTGCAAAATGGTCAATAACACATATAACATGTCCAATCCAGTTGAATGAGTAAGGATGTTCAGTTACAAAACTAACATTGAAAATTGAAAACACAATTAAAGATTCAGTCTCTGAGGTGCTCTCCGCAATCTCTAGAATAACGTCTCTCAAAGACCACTGGTCTTGCTGCTTCCACTCTGGCTGTCCCTGGGTTGCTGGCTCCTGGGTAATATCACCTTGTGAATCTGTCACCGGGAGCACCGGAGCACCGGGGCCTCTGGAGTGGAAGGAACTTCTTGTTGGTCTGGGTGCTCAGGCAAAGTATCACAGCGGAAGTCCGGTGGCTCACTGGATCCAACTGAGATGGGTTCATACATATTGGGACCAGCTTCTATATGTGTCTGCGCCAGATCATGTCGGGTTCTACCTGTTCATAAGAGGGCCTAGTATTAGTACGATATTGTCATATTATCAGTACAATAAAGTAAACTTTTGTAACAGTATTTATTAGTAGGCCTCTCAGAACTCAAATGGCTCTGGCGAATTTATCGAAGTAGCTGATTTCTAGGAGTATCAATTAGCGAAAATTCTTCTTACTAAGTTCATTTGGCTCGTCATTGTCAGTAAAATGCTGCAATATTTTCAAAAAGTGTTTCAAGAAAAACCGAAAGTAACAATAAAGCTTTAAGCACTGTCTTTAAACTAAAAGCGCGTTTTCTCGCTTTCCACTGAGATATCCGATGTAATACGAAATCGTCCGCGGAACATTTTTTTAAATTTCCATTATAAGTTTAGATCTAAATAAATGTATATTTTAAAATGATTTATAATTTCGAATTTCGTTAAATGGTTAGACCGCATAAGGTTCCGTCTAAATTGGGCATTGCTAAACAGCGAAACCAGAATTCAGAAACCAAAAACCAGCCTAAGCAAAAAAGAAAAACGAGAAATCATCAGTCAGCTAACAGAAACAGCACTCTACAGATATATTTAAAATGGAAATGCAAAAGTTTGTGTCGAAAAGTTTTAAATCTAAAGATTAAGTTTAGAAACAAATGCTGTCATTGATTGATTGAAAACGAAGTCGAATACGTTCCGCGGCCGGTCGATATTACTCAACTCTTTCAACTTTATTTATAACCCTCGACGTTTGCCGCCTTTTTTAACAATATAACTGTAGACAAACAAAATTATCCAGTTATACCTGTAGACAATAGTAAAGGTTACTTGTTTTGTTTACATCTCCCGCTATCTTCCCAGTCACAGACGACTACAGTCTCTGATGGCGACTCGACAATTTAAATTTTTACTTTGAATTATGACTTCTGTTCAAATGTGGTTACTGTCGGGGTTCAAACCTCAAATCGAATGTTACTGTTATTGCGGAAAGGTAAAGTATCAAAAAATTCACGCGTTTCGAATTTACCACTGATTCACGCACAATTTATCAAACTTGAGGAAGAAAAGACAATCATATCCTTTTAAACAATAGAAGGCTGGGAGCTTGGGCAAAAGATTTTAAACAGAGAAATCTGTCATCACATGCCGAATTTTGGTTTCTGGTTTCTGGTTTCTGGTTTTGCTGTTTAGCAACGCCCGTTTTATTTTATCATTTTCATTTCGACCAACCAAAAGACCTTTTCCATATTTAGTTCTAAATTTATAATGGTAATTTTAAAAAAAGTTCCGCGGACGATTTCGTATTACATCGGATATCTGGAAAGCGAGAAAACGCGCTTTTAGTTTCAAGACAGTGCTTAAAAGCCTTATTGTTACTTTCGGGTTTTTTCTTGCAGCACTTTTTGAAAGTGTTGCAACAAGGAAATGTTTTCGTTTCATTTTAATATATACTTGCACTGAATATTATGTGGTTTTCAATGAAATACCGTTTTGCCTCCTCTTAACACGTGAAAAGAATTTCATCATATATACAAGACTTGGTTACACTTTTTGTCATTAGCATGCACGCCTCATGAACAGAACATGGAAAGTGTTTTGTAAAAGAAGTGTCATGTGAAAATATGAGATTGATAGATTTTATGTTTTGGTTATGTGTTGTTATGTGCTGATAATAATAAAAACAAGAATAAGTTAGATTAAAATTTCCATTTGGATATGCTTAATTATGCTATACAAGCGTGTACAAAGTAGACAGGTATCTTTTCCTTCACTTAGCGGGCTCATATACATTTAGGTATTAAGAATACAACCAGTATGACAAAAAAGATACACACATTGAGATGACTACTCTTTACGATAGGTGTTTGAGAGGTTCATTTTAAGTTTCGGATAGAGTTTTGAGAGACAGGGCTGGCTACGGTTTAAATTTCCCAAGGTCTGAGGCGAAACAGCACATTTTACAAAGCAATACGTATGCCGTGTGCAGTTGTATGTCTGTATGTATAACGTTTTTCTACCATGTCTTTGTTCCCCTGACAAGTTTTCCCAAGTAATAATCTGCGATCTTATTTATATTGTCGGAAATGGCATTTCAGACTCTAAATTTCCAAATGATCTGGGGTAGCATGCCCCCAGACCCCTTTCTCACGATACGCCCCTGATTAAAGATATTTCAAAAATAAAACATTTTCCCTTCTTTCATTCTATAAAAGAAAAGAGACACGGAGCAACATTAACTTTCACTTTCTTCTTTCAAACAATGATCATCTCAAAACCTACAAAGACTTGTCGAAGCAGAAGATGACATGTCAGTAGGTTAAAATATTTTGTTTGGAGGTTCTCAACGAAAGCTAATAGAATTTTTTTAAAAACTAATCTTAAGCTTCAGTATAAATTACTTTATGCACACTGCCGAATTCCGGATTTTGCGACAAATTAATTGAATTTTTATCCACCACTGTCACGTCATACTGACAGAGCTAAAGGTAGAAATTAGTTAAATTCGTGCATCTTATTGACGATGTTGCATTTGAGCTGGAAACCGCGGTGAGTTGCCTGAAACTCCCGGGCCTTCCCCAAGCTTCACTCTTAATTACCATATATGGTAAAAGGAACCCAGCACTCCATGCGATTGAACAGCAATACCATTACTTCTGTATTAGAGTAAAATGGCGTCGCAGGAAAGAGAGGAGGGCTAAAATCGGGGGCAAAAAATCTCGATTCTAATGCGATAAAATACAACTCACCTATAAATTACCAATGACGAAAGGTGGAATATGAAACATTACAGTCTCCATTTGCCCTGAGAAATTTTAAAGGTTGTTAACTTGGTGTGTATATCGAGCACAAAGTGAACGTTAGTGAAGTTCAAAGTGGCTTCGTATAGATCCATAATGGCGTATTTTAAGCAGTTGGTGAGCAAAAAAAAGCGAAGGTTTAGAGATGATGGATTTGATCTCGATTTGACCTGTATCCTTAACATCGCATTCATTTTATAGCAACTGATACAAATGTTATTTAGGAGATAGAGTATTTGATTTTATTAACCTAAGGTATAAATTAATACTAATATCTTGCAGTTTAGTGCGTTTCGTTTTCGAAACCTGAAGTGCTAGATCACTAGGTCATGCTGCAACACGTCTCGATTTGTTCAGTAGTTAAAAATTAGAATTATAGGAAATTGTTTAATTTGGTAAAAATGGTTGAGAACATTCTAAAGATTGATTTTGACGTGAAAGTTACAACCACTAGACTCGTTTCCTGTCACCCAATTGTGTAACTGCATGTAAGTAAAACACACAACAATTGTAAATTTGTATGTTCCGAAATTACGTTGGAATTTTGTTTTCTGGTATTTTAAATGATGTCAGTGGTTGCCACAGTTAGGTAGACTATTTTTTACTTTAAAGAAACCCTACAATTTAAATGTGTATTGCAGATTTGTAGTTTGAGAATTAAGATTCGCACACATCACGTTATATAGCGATTGATCAATTAATTAACACTTTACGCTTCAACGCTCGGTTTTCCTGCTTTGACGATTATCAAACCCGTTTCTGCTTAGATCTAGGAACCGAAAATGTAATGCAAGTGCACAATTTTTTAGTGCCGAAAATAAAGGTTTTCTCAATCTTTTTTTGATGTTAAGAGTTACAATGTGGATTTCGTTTAAATTTTTGTTTCAATTTTTAAAATAAACATAAAAATGCACGAAAATGTTAGCATTGTGAAAATCCCACATGCCATAATATTTAAACAAAACTCTAGTACAAGTAAATGCGTTTTTATTTTCTAAAATCAGGTTGCACTGGAAGTTCATTTATTTGAAGTTATTATAGCTTAAAGCTAGATATAACTTTTCCGGAAGCAGAATTGATTACACAGGCTATCTATAAATATCTATGTTAATGAAATGTAAGAACTTGGAGAATTCAGAACCTGATTTGCTCAACTTTTTTTCTGAATCCTAATTTTGTTTGCCTGATACAGAATAATCTGTTTATAAATCATCAATATTTTGTTTTAAAACAACATTTTACTGTTTGACTGTTTAAAAGATGTCTTTCACACTAGTTTGCAAGATTTATGAACAAAACACCAAAAAGAGTCACAACACTATTCTTTTGTAGGTAAATACCAATTCAAGGTTGATAGAAATTGTCATTAAAATTTACATGATCTCAACATGATATGGTGTTAGTTTTAATCACATCTACCAAAAAAAGTGGGAATCCAGAACTTTTAAACGCTAAATTCAGCTCACTGGAGAACTAAAAAAATGTCTTTGTGATTAAAAATGTTTTTTAAAAAAACTTCCTTCACATTGAATTTTATTTTTTTGTGCTGCTTAAATAATAAGAAGTTTATCTTGGTTTATCTTAACTAGAGATATCACAAGGCTGGAAACTAAGTGTTCAAAGCTAACCTGTTAAGGTGTGCCATCCTTGATCTAGGGAATGGGGGGGTTAGTACTGTCAACCACCTACATTATTATATGTTCCATCTGGAACCAGAGATCATACAATTTGATAGTTGGAATAAAATAAGAAGCTTTATTATTTTTTGTTGTGGTAAATATTTAAAGTGCAAGCTTTTTACCCTTCTGTATGCAAAGATCAAAACAATTCAACCTTCAAAGATCAGAACAATTCAATCTAAAGTCTAAACATATATTCTACGTATTCCAGACCACAGAGTACAAGAAAAGTTTTCACAGCAATGTTTTTTGAGAACACTGAACCTTTTATTATAATTTGTATATTTTATTACTTGTACATCTAAAATGAAGCTCTTAACAAGTAAAAGATATCAAACCTAACATTGTGGCCATGGGATTTCCATCAGAAAAGCTGGAAGGAGTTTATAGAAATCATATAGATGAAGTATTTAGGTATGTACTGTAAACTCTTCTAGTTAAATTTTGATTATATTATGTTTAGACTTTTAAACTTAAGACATTAATTATGTGCTTAATTTAATTTTGATACTTGCAACAGTTTCTAATAGTTTTATTAGTTATGCTAATTAGTTAAAATCAGAGATGCCAATCCCCAAAGTTCAAAATGCAGGACAGTTTTGGGGGGCTAAAACTTTTATTGTATCAACAATTACTAAAAGTCTTCACGTCTAAACACATCATATGACCTATGTTGCCTATTTACATAGCCCTAACAATTGACTCTAACAACTATACAACCGTTTAATTAATAATCCTTAAGTTCTCAACCAAAATCAAGATGTAGGTGAAACGACTTCAGACATAGGCAAACAGGCAAGTCTTGTGGGGTGCCATAAAAGATAGCATGACCATTCGACATAAACACTACTTAGTCTATAAAATAAAATGCCTACAAGAACATTGTTTACATACTTATATTGGCAAGATGGCAAGAAGACTAGAAGAATGCATTTCAGAACACAATAAAAAAGACAACAACTCATCCTTACTAAAACATAGCTTAGAAACAGGCCATGATACAATTAAAGTGGTAGATACAAGTATTTTAGCATCTAATTTTGGAGATTATAAAAACAAAAAATAGCTAAAGCGTTATTTATAAAAGATCTTAAGCCAAGTTTGAATGAACAAAACCAATCTATTCCCCTGAGTCTTTTGAACTAACTTGCATGATTAATTATTCATTATACCATTGTCAATTGCTGTTGATGGTCTTTGGATAAAGGCCGAAATATACAAGTTTATAAAAATGATCAGTCTTC
>ERZ1740055.268-NODE-268-length-12534-cov-12.448594_pt1 | contig 12534 bp, 5 predicted proteins | sample MGYA00581747_ERZ1740055 | MGnify/ENA primary metagenome ERZ1740055 (study PRJEB43018, sample SAMN04849739) | marine metagenome | isolation source: floating plastic debris | place: Pacific Ocean | collected 2008-08-28 | study: EMG produced TPA metagenomics assembly...
TAGTTTATTTCATTTATCTAGTATGTAATTTATCCGAACGTCAATTATTCGAACCCTAGTGAGTCATTGTACGTATATTGATTCTTTCTGAAAAATGATATTACCAGTGAGTGATAAGCAAAAAAGTCTGAAAATTGGTTTCAGGGTGCCTTGCACGTTTGCCTCCAACTGTGAATTAGGGCTTGTGTTTGGATTCCAGATGAGGGGTTAAATTCGTAGATTGAGTACCTCTGTTTGGATAATCAGTGATGTACGGTGTCTGGGAATAGTATTTTTGTTTGTACAAAAAAAAAAATCTGATATAAAAACAACAGTTCGAAGAATCATATAAATGCATCATTAGGTTGCGCAACTCCTATTAATCCTATATTCCTTTGAAAAACAGATCGTTTAAAGTAACGGAGTAAAAATAACTTAAAAAAGACTGAACTAATAATTTCTTCGGTTTCCTAGCGTTCCAACGAAAATCCAGTTATTCTGTTTCCTTTTTTCTCCGTCTAATTTTAAGTTAAGTACAGGGAACCCATAAAAATTAACTTACATGGTACTCGAGTGGGTGGTAGTCGGGTTGACGAGGGGGCACTGCTGGCACGAGAGGTTGAAACACTTCTTCCAGGTGCTTTGTGAACAATGCAATAAATGTTATATTAGTTTTCACATAAATTGGCTGATGATGATCGGCCTTTTCAAAATAACTGGAACGATTGGGCCGGAGTTTATTAAGTTTTCGCCTTAAAGTTTTTGATTTACCTTACAACGTTTCTATCTTCACATGGTGGATGGGGCCATTTTATGAAAACTCAGTATTATCCTACACAAGCACATATGATATAAAAAGAAAGGTTAAACAAATAGAAAGCTAAAGAATATAAGCAAAGCGTCGCTATGCGTGATGCCTATGATGTGCTTGTCGCAATTAGACCACCACGTCACAGCTTGTACTTTCAAATAAATGTTCTGTAATTTTAGACAATTGTGTTATAGCAATATCCAAGTCAAGAATCACAAATACATGTGAGAATAGAAAAAAAACCCGCTGTATTATTGCTCATGACCCAGTTAAATCACTGTTAACTTGCTGAGTTGCTGAGAAGAATAAAAAAATTGCTTAGGACAATGAAAAACTACATTAACATATCGTGAGATTACTCATGACAGATTGTAAGCCATAGAAGTTGTAAGATAACAGAGAGCTGATTGCAAAAGATAATTTTGTGTTATATCATTACTTGCATGAAAATCTTTTTATATCTAAAAAAAATCTTATATCTAAAAATATTAGGATATTTTTACTGTTCTGTAATGTTACTTGTACAGCACTACAAATTTATACATGAGATTGAAGCTAGGTTAAATGTAGTCAAAGACCTAAACAGCGTGTGTAAAGCTCAGACTGGTACTAACACGGTACAAAGAATGTTTCGTCCTCTTCTCCAACCGCTTTAATGGGAAGGGAAAATATTGTGATTAAGAGATATTGCAATATTCCCCATACCTTACAGCACTTTTTAAGTTCCAAAAATAACAAATGTATTATAAATCACATTAAGTTTTGTACGCTTTGGTAAAAAGAAATATTTCTTAAGCTTAAGCAAAAAATATTTAGAAGGACGTAGCTCATTATACAACGTATAGCTTGTTTGCAGTTTAGACAGCAGCAGCTGGATACAAATCGTATACTATGGGGGGAGGAGGAGGGAGGGGCTTTGAAAGTAATAGCAGCGTAAGTTAGCAAGTTGGTTATATAAAGTGTATAGACGCGACGTAAAAACAGTTTACGTTTCTGAAATACTGTAACTGAAAAATGTTTTTAGTTCTTAGTTAATCAATAGTTTATATATTTTGGTTTGTTGCTAAAAACAATTTCCAACTTACATGGGATGCATGTTGTTGCTCTGCTTTCGGGTCCAGCCGCTTAAAGAAATATTTATCATTTAGAAGTTTGGAAGTGTCAATCTTATCTACAAGCTACAAGAAAGTGGGAATTCTTAATATTTACTACCAATTGACTTAAGGCGGGGGCCTACCTGAAAAATGAGCTCTTTTTTGGTCCAAACTAGAGTGGGAATGAGGGGAGGTAATGAAAAGTATCTATATCACAAGAACCAAAATGAAGAGAGCTGGGCAGAGCATGACATCATCACAGATTATGACTGTTAATCACATAACACATTTCGTCTTTTTTGTGTTTTGCTTTAGCAAGCGCCAGGACACCATTAAATGCTTTGCTTTTTTTTTTCAGAAGTTTTGCTATTTTGTTCGATGCTTTGACCGTTTGTGGGTGGCTGAGCTCATCATAAAAAGTGCAGAAGAGTTAAGCCTTGTTAGTGACGAAGAACTATTCATTGGCACTATGAATGGGACAGAAAATGTTGGTTTTGCTTAACCGTGGCCGCTAACAACAATTTTACCCATTCATGGATAAGGGGCCCTGAAGCAAGTGTGTCGAGTCTAGCCGTCATCAGGTCACCTTTTGAATTTTTGCAAGTCTCAATGAAGGAAAAAAGCAAAAATGTAGATCTGCTGTTCTGAGACTTATATATAAAATATAAATTGTATGGAGTAGGACTTTCTCTTTAGAAAAATATACAAATTCCCCATGATGCAATGAAAATGGCTACCTGCTGCAGTTGCTTGTAAAACTGTTCTAATCGGCTAGATTTTGAGACGTTTTGTAAAAATAACTGCACAACTCAAAAGGCTAAGTGTTGTTTGAAAGTACTATTTAGCCAAACAAAGCATTGTGCCAAGGATTTTGAATTTAAAAGAGCTTTGTTTTGAGGTTAATTTTCGTTTTTATGAATACATAATTTTTAAAAACATTGAACAATGCACTAAACTTGTTGCATCCTAATCTCTGTATTGTGCAGAAACTTTGGGACATTTTTTCACTGAAGTACAGTTCCGTTTCCTAGGTTCAGAAATGAACTGGTAAATTGTGAAATTAGGTGAGCTGTGATTTTTTAAACTGATGCCATGTTTTAATTTAAATGTACTTACTCAGCTGAAGTGAACTCTTCCAAAAAAATTCTCTCACATTGAATTGCTTACGACACTATTTGCCAACTGAGATGTGAAGTAAATTTCAAGTGGATTTAAAAAAAGCAATACGCCATTGCTTTATTAAGCTGTTTCTGCACCCGAGCAATAGAAATGCTGGTACCTTTGACAAAATCAGTCCTTTTGTTAGTGGTAACTTTTCAAAAATGCACTTCTCTGCAGAATTTTGGTTAATATAAGACCCTCTGCTCATCCCATCCAATAATACATTAACTTTAATATCACTAATTTTTATAGTTTTTTCTTTCATATGGAAAGACTTTTTTTCAAATGAAACCTTAAAAATGCAAGCAAATGTATCCCATTGGCTATTGATTATATTTATTGACATGAAATCATATTACCGAAAAACTACCCAGCTGAGAAAATAGAATTTCAGATAGACCCCCGCCTTAACAAGAATCATTGTACACAGCCAGGGAATACTTGTGTGTAGGCCATTTTTTAGGTTGTAAGTTACTCCTATAGAAGAATGGGTGCAAATGATGAACTGTGAATAGATACTTCTTTCCATTTATGATTTTTTCGAAATCCGCTGGGACCAGTCTTAATTAAAAAGAGCGAAGTCATTTCTAGCATAATTACCCAAAAGCTAGAACCTTCGTTTCCGGTCATTTCGGTTATTTCACCTTGTTTATACGCTTAATTAGTTACGCCATGTATGAAACATTAAAATCAGCCCAGGTATTAACTTCAGACGATAGAACTGACTTGGTGCGAAGTGCAAAGCTTCACCGTTTTGCGGCCTTATTTCCCAACCGGAAAGAAGAGGATACTGATAATTACGGTAATTAGGTAACGTTCTTGTTGCGTGTCTTGCTTTTTCTTAACATGCATGTCTTTGCAGTTCAGTAACTGAACTTAAACCTTTTTTAGCTACGCTTCAGCAGTACACATACTGCTCTTGTGAAGGCTGTGGCGTCAAGTGGATGTTTGGAAGTAAAGTTTGGGAAAACAGCTAGTTTATTTTTAGAAACAACAATCAAATCTGACGAGTTGGAACTCAAAAACTAACCCTTGCCTTAAATGGTCGCAACACTTGCTTAGGTTTTTCAATCACTCGTTCGGACATAGTCTGAACAGTGATCATATTGATAACAACGATATGGTTAATGATAACATTGGCACTAACGACTTGTAACATTAACTATAACGATGACAATAACGATAACATTATAGATAGGATTATGATGACATTAACGTTAACCGGAAAGCGATAATCATAATTTTAATGATAACGATAACAACAGTAGTAATGGTAATGATGATGACGATGTGACGATAATGTAGTATTAATATTGTTATCATTAGCATTTAACAGTATAACAAGCTGAAGAAAAGTGAGCTTGATTAATAATGATTATTTTTAACTTACAGGGAATAGAAGTTGTTCCTCTGCTCTCAACACCGGGAGCTTGAATAAGTATTTTAAAACAAAGTAAACATCACATATTAATCACCAAAAACTTGTAAATGTCAATTAAAGAAAAGTAGAAAAAACTAATAAAATGTATGTATCATTTATGCATACAGCATTAATAGAGTTGTACAAAAATATCACGGCTTCAGAAAGTCTCAATACTAACAAAGAACTGCAGCGGTGTAACTGGAACCCATCCAGCAGCCTTGGGGTACAGATAAGAAACAAGTTACTATGATCATAAACTATTCTTCAACTAAAGCGTTAGACAAACATATCGAGCTTAAAGAAGTGAAAACTTTTCCTCTCAAGAGTGGTGAGGTGAAATCAATTTTTTTGTGGAATTACTGTATTACGTAAAAATATAGAGTCGATGTGTCTGCGCATCCTAGATTTTTCCCACCTTTTAAACAAGTTTGAAGTTTGGGTTTTTTGTGCAGCACTTTGCAAGGCTTTTTTTTTTTCGATTTTTCGGTTTGACCTTTGCCAGATTTACTGGATATCGGCTTACAATCAATAAAATTTGTTTGTTTTATGGAGGCAAACAATTAGCAAAAATGAAGCAAAAATATACTGATTCCTGACCCTTTTTTTTGACAAGATGGCGATATTTATTTATTTCGAGGAACCCCTTTCACATCGACGTGTGAAAACACTTCAAATACTGGTTGAGTTCTTCTAATCCTTCATTAAATTATTGAACTTACTTCCCAAAGGAGTGCTGATGAATTCTAAAATAAGGTAATTTGTTAAATTTGCTTTTACGCTTTAAGTTTCAGCTTTCCAGAAATTTCGTTGAATGCTTTGCTATTTGCTCCTGAAAATTATACTGTTCGCGTTAACTTTTGAAATTGAGTTTTATTTTTTAATCTTCATGTCTTCATGTACAGTTTTTTTGTGATTTCTATTTTATTTTATTTGAATTTAAGCCATTTTGAGTATGTACTTAATTAATTCAAAGATTCCTTTTTGTTCAGACTCTTGCTTCAAGTTCGTTAAATCATGTGTCGTGCCTTGCAATGCAGTTAACTCAGATTGGATATTAAGAGAGTTAGGGACTTTTAGTTCGTGTTTTGTTTACAAATACACGCACTTGCTGGCAACACAATGAACTCAAAGTTGTTCATAAGGAACTCGGCTTTCTCCTCGTGCATTATTAAAATTTCTTGTTTATTGTGACTCACGTCAGTCACTAAACCTTAAACTAAGCAACTGTGTAAGAGAAGGTAATTCATAACTCCAGTGTTTAAAAGGCGGCACAAATGTAGTCTCAATAAAATTATAGTAGTTGAAAGTATATGTTAACAAAGAAAAGAGCATTTCTCGCTGATAAAGTTAACTATTGATAATACACCTTCCTAGGGTGGCAAATAGCAAATAAGTAAGCGGAATAGTTTACTGAGTTGAGTGATATAATCTCATTAATAGAATTTTTTTCAAGGCAATCTGGGCAAAAAAAGTTTAGGATAGCAGTGCTCTGATTAGTTTGAGGGCAATGATAGTCAGCTGGTTTGTAAAAGATGGAAAACTTATCATATTGTTTTATTGCATAAACTATTTAGTTAAATCAGAATTCACTTACTTGGAGTTGTTCTTGATAAAAAACTAAGGTTTGAGTCCGGACGGGTTTCTTGAGCCTCTTGTGACAGGCCTACTTGGATAACTGTAATATTCTGTGATGTAAGATCTCAGACTGGGAGACCTGTGATATCGAAAGCTGGCGGGTGTCATGGGCGGCCTGTAACTAGTCGGACTTGATTGATACTCGTGTGAATTATCCTTTATAAATTTTATTAAGGGGCTCTTACGTAATACGATACTAGAAGCACTTGTTATTGCCGAGTCAATATCCTCACTAAGAAAGAGGTCGTCGTCATCTTCGTCACTGCTGTTGTCATTTATTCCTTGGCTGCTTTCATCATTACTTTCATCCTGACTTGATAACGCCATGTTTGCTTTTTTAGCCTTTTTCAACTGTTGAAGTTTTGTTTGACTTTCCTTTTCGTGCGTCTGGTGATTGGCGTTTGCCATTTTGGCAAATAACGGAGTTTTAGATTTTGTCCGTATTTTGCGTTTTTTTAGTGGCTTAGTTTCAGTTGCTGACAACTGCTCTTGATAGAAGCTTGGAGACTCGCACATCTCACTGTCCTTTCCGCCCTTTTTTGGCCTGTCTTTTCTTCTAAGAATTCTTTTTCTCTTGTTATGAAACTCATTTACATCGTCAATATCATATACAATGTTTTGAACTTTTTTTGTTCGCTTTTCTGAAGATCTTTTTGACTTTTGTGTTTTACTATGAGTATTTAACGGATGATTTTCTAGGAATGACAAGCGTCGGAAGCGAGCTCTTAGGCTCGGTTCAGACTTTGCGCGTGCTGGCGCAGGTTGTTTCATGATTGATCTCGTACTCAGACGCGATGACGATCCAGTGCGGGGTCCGCTTAGTCGAGAGACTGCGTTACTACGTGTTTCATATGCGAGGTTTGCGTCAATAAACGTTGTAACTCGTTGCTTTCCCTTACGCCTCATATTTGGTTCTGATTGTGCCCGACATGTTTTGAGTTGGTGTAAGTTAGATCTTGATGTAATATTAAGATCCCGCTTGGGTGTTCTGCGCGTTATATTCCTTTTCTTTTTAAACCTAGGAGGGGTGGGCTCGTCTCGAATGCTGTATCCCTCATCACTATAATAACTTAAACGCGAGAAGCGGCGGAGTGTCACATAAGAACCTTTACTCCGTCCACTTGGAGTTGCCCAGCCCGCAGTACTAGTTTCATTTAAAGAATTTGCTCGACTAATAATGAAAGAACTCTCAGATTCAGTTTCTCCAGCGGCCATGCGGGCCTTCTTTGACCTAACCAACGCTTGCTTCATTTTATATTGGTTTTTATTGAGAATGTAAGACGGAGTATCACTGACATAAGACTTTGAACTCGGAGCTCTTGTTATTTTGGATTTTGTTGAAGTTCTACTGATTCTGGTGTCAGCGCGTGAAGGTGGGTCTGTTGGGATCGTACTGACACTTTCAACCACACTAGTAGCGTATCCAGTTGTGTAAGCAGATGGAGCCCGGCTGGTTGACTGGGTTATACTGCTATCGTCAGACGGTTCATCCTCCCTGTCACTTGCAGTTTCTTCCTGGGTGCTCATTTCAGAGCTATCAATATCTTCATCCCTAACTCGCCTTGTTCGCGTCGGTTTTCTTGGCTCAGGAGTTGCGTCATCACTCTTGTCTTCTTCATTGGAACGGTTGCGTAGTTGCTCACTGTTTGTGAGCCCTTTTTCCGGCTCCATTGTTTTAGACTGCCAATGACCATCATTGGTTTGTTCCTCAGTGTAGTTATCAGAATGGCTTTTATTGGGTGTTACCGTTGCCCTGCTAGGTCCGTTGCTTCTCCCGTCGGGAGTTTTGCGCTCTGGAAAAGACTCTGGACGAACAACGTTTTCATCATTTAAGTTATTAGAGAATTGATTTTGTTTATTTGAAGAGGCTTTTTTGTGTTTTTTGTTTGAATCAATTGTTTCGTGAGCGGGAGAAAATCGCTCAACAGAACTCTTCCCATCTGCTTCTGTCCTTACTGGAATGTCTTTCAAGTTTTGACGTTTGGAATCCTCTTTTCCCAAACGATTTTGATGTTCTTTAATGTTCTTCGACGTTAAACGAGGATATGAACTTGTTGCCATTGTCAGGAAATAACAGCTGGTAAATCTGGTAGATTCTCTCTGATAGACATGTTGTAGTCAAGTCTTAACGCACAGAGTTTGTTTTCCATAGTGCTGATTGAACTAGCTGAAACGGCGCTGCTTGGTTCACTTCCTGAAAACCAATACCAAAAACCTATTAGTGTGACCAGTAATACCATCATTGACCTTAATACGGGAAAACATCAGCCGATATATAAAAACACGTAAAACGAAACACATGAAACTTCAACTGATACCTTAGACCAGAATTCAAGTTGTAATTAAATGTAGTTGTAATGAGCACAAGCAATTCGATCGTTTTATGGAAAATTTACGTGACCGATATATTTAAAAGTACTTGGTACAAAAGGCAAACATAACCATGCTTGCATGTTCTGTATCAAAATATAGGGCATAAAAATAATTGTGCTCAGAGAAACTTACTGCATGGATTACTTAAAACAAAAAGGACAAGGCCTCTAAGTTGTATCTATTTGAGCTATAACAATGCAATCGTTTTTTGTAGTAAAACTATATTTTATGTGTACCGAACGGATATTTGTCTAGCGAAACAACCCAAAGGCAAAGAAAGAAAATGCCCAATAAATAGTTTTCTTTTGTAAAGAAACTTCTTAGCGACCATTCACTATTTATGTCAGGGGGTGAGTTTGCAAGAATTAAGATAAGGGGAAGTGATCAAATTAGGTGCTATCAAGTTGGGTGGGATGGTCACCAGAAAATGTGGAAACATATGTGAGGAGTCATCTACTTTTTGTTGTGAGCACCAGTGATCATACTAAATAAATTTTAGATTTTCTAAAGGAAATTAGTTAATATACCGCCAATATAAGTTTTACATATTCTATTTTGTTCTGATTTGCTTTAATTTCCTTGCTTTTAAATTAGAACGGATTTAAGCGATGATAAGAGGATAATTATTCATACATCATAACTAAAAATGTAGGAACTAGTCACGGTATTCTGAAAGCGATGCCCCAACATCATTTTGTCCTGATCGAGTTTGGCGAGGTAATTCAAATAACCGTTGGTTCAAAATCAAAATCAAAACCATCACCATTGTTTTCGCTTTCAGAAGAGTCATCGCTACTGACATTAACAATAACGAGGTAGCTTTCGCTTTCACTCTCTTCGGTGTCACTTGATTCACTATCTAAAGTTGCCCCTTTGGTGCCCGCATTCCTAGTCGGAGTGTATGTGTCAAGTCCTGCTCCTTAAGCGTTACAGACACTGATGCACTAATATTCGTTGAACTTAGTCATCCTATTTCCCTCTTAAAGAGAGACTGAAGAAATTCAAGTACTTTTCTTATTAGCTCTTGGAACTTCAACCGCTGTAATTTGCCAGTCCAACAGAGACTATCCCAGTCATACTCTCCAAAATGTTTCTCCTTTCTTTCCTTGTGAAGATTTCGCATCCTCTCTAAAGTAGCAGCATCTTGACAATTGTTAATTGAGAGTGTGAACATGAATGCAGTATTTTTTAGTTGTTTATTGCAGGGAGTCATTTATGCAGCAAGTTCATCTTTCAATAACTTACTGCTCTACTGAAATATAAGATTTGAGAAATTAACAGAAGTACAGGCATTTTCAGGCAGACAGAATCGTTAAGTAATTTAATAATGCAAAACAAGGTTAAACTGTGCTTGTATACAGGAATATCACGAAGTGGAAGGTGTGTGTGTGTTCTGCCCAAAGGCAGGTCCATCCTAATAATTTTTTCTACCTTGCTCTCTTCTTTACACATTGATAAGAGCTGCCATATTTTATTCAATCTAGTATTCTCGTTCTTGGTCTTCTTGGAGGCCTCCTTCCTGCTATTCTTCCTTCACTTATAAGAGGAAGTAGATTTCCGTGCCTCAGTGTATGACCAAGCCAAGTTCTTTGTCTCTTATTAATGGATGGTATTTTTGCCCTATATTCGTTAACTCGCCCAAGTACCTCGTCATTACTAACTTTTTCTGGCTAGGAGATGTTCAGTATCTTTCTCCAAAGACACATTTCGGGGTGCAATCTTTATTTTCAATAACGCCTTAAGGGGTCATGAGATTTTTATTTTACTTAAAAGAGGGTCAAGATGTTTTATTTGGTTGTATGAAAAATCTTGCCAACCCACCCCCTGGCATATAGATAATGAATGGTTCCTTAGATGTGTCGATGGGTCGGCTTTCACTTGCACTACTTACTAGTTACGCTAGTGATGACCATCAACTTTTCAACTTTGAGTTACTACGCATTGACGAAAAAATTTTCCTTGTTTAAACTATCAGAACACATGATCCAATATTGATAATATTTAGTAGCCGTAGTAACGTGCCAAGGCAATCGATATTCTTTACATCAATTATGTATCAGTCGAAAAATAAAACACAGCTTGATCCAGTAACTACGACTTTTAGCTAGCCTGCCGCATACCCGACAAGAACTTTATTTACGGAATTTATAAAAAAGATACTTAAAAATAGTTTTCAGTAAGACACCGTTGAAAAAGAAAACTAAACACTGGCCTTTTCAGACGTTAATCTTTCATCGGAATGAAGATCGTATCATTTAAATTTGTAATTCATTTCAATTGACCCAAATAAATTATCTGCAACACAAATTCGACTGCTATGAACCTGAAATCAGTGTGAGCCATTGATTTAGATTTTTCTATCATACAGCAACATTTACAAAAATTTGATGAAAATACGAAAATTGACAATAAATAACGGTAACTTTTTACTAGTTCAAAATATAATGCAGTATTGCACCATGCAGAAGGAACGTTCAATAAATATGACTATGGACCTGAATCATTTATCGGTACCTGCAGTGCATTTGTAAAGAGCTGATTAGCTTCTTCAATCAATTCTAACATCTCCATATTCTTTATACTCTTGCATGTGTAAAGATTTGCAAACACTTTGACCGTAATACTTGTTAATACTGTAATACCTGTAATACTTTAATACTTGTTTTACAAAGTGGACCGTACAGCATGATATTTAAAATGACCGACTAATATGTTTTGTTTGCGTAAGTCTCTGAGATATTTGATTTAAAGGTATTTACTTTACCGTACGAACTTGATCCAGTCAGCGAGGTAATTTGTTTGACTAACAGTTTAAAGTTGCAATTGAAATAATCTATCGCAAATCTAAAATCTATATGGATTTTATCAACTCGGACATGCAAAGAGGCGCTTAATACTACAGATAACAGAATAAATTAAAAATATTTTATTAATTAGCGAGCATGAGTAGTTAGTTAAATATTGGAATATCGTAAGTAAAAATATATAAATTAAAAACTTAGAATATTTATCTGGAATATTTGTGCTGTATTCTTGTTTTTAATATACAGTTTCTGTGTTGCAATCGATTTTTAAAATTCTTGAAGTAAAAATATCTCTTCAAGTATTTTTGTTTGCAAATTCACATATTTCTAACAACGTTCACTGCACCTGATTTGCTGCTTCGTTAACAGCTAGCTGCTGTATCATCGAGTACCTTGACAAACTCCAATACGTTCTGGAATCACAAATTCAGCCTTCCACTTTAGAACGTTGACGGGCCGGCTAAGGCCGTTTTACTTGGTTTCTAAGGGTGATCTCCAACATGTAAAAATACGCAACACACACCTAGCATCAATATGTTAAGTGTAGAAGAGCAATTAAGAATTTATAAAATGTTGATATTACCTTCCAGTTGTAATACCATTGGCCAGTAGGTTAGTTGTTTATAAAATTGTAATCGGTTTAACACAGTTTACCGTCTGTGCAGCTGGCGAACTAACTCCCACAAATAAAATTATAGAATTAAGTTGGTAGATTCCGCTTAATGGAGGCAATGTTTTATAAATTGGAGTTCTAATAAGAATAGTTTAAAAATATTAGTTTCTTAATTTATACATAAAAAAGTATGATTTAAAAATTTGACTTTTACTCTTGAATGGAATATTCAAGAGTAAAAGTCAATACTACCGTATTTTTCTCCATTTTCAGCTGTTGACTCTTTTACTTAAAATATATATGAATCTTGATATCACACTGAGCCAGCCACGCGGATCAGCGACTAGCTCCGGTCTATTTAATCTGTCTCGTACGTTTTATCCGTGAGCCTGCACGTGCCATAAAATGCTATCTATTTATTACAAAAAATAACACCGATCGCGACTTCGTATAAATTGAAATACTGGAAAAAGTGTTGCGAACTTAATAACATGGGGGAAAAGTTAAGTGACTTCCAATAAACAAGAACTCTGACAAACACGAACTGCATTCAGGTATAGAGACCTACAGCTGGTCAATTCGTCTTAATGCTGATGCTAACAGATGGAAAATTATCACATGAGCTAACTTAATAACATGGG
>ERZ1740055.269-NODE-269-length-12517-cov-8.284064_pt1 | contig 12517 bp, 15 predicted proteins | sample MGYA00581747_ERZ1740055 | MGnify/ENA primary metagenome ERZ1740055 (study PRJEB43018, sample SAMN04849739) | marine metagenome | isolation source: floating plastic debris | place: Pacific Ocean | collected 2008-08-28 | study: EMG produced TPA metagenomics assembly...
TCAGCAAAAAGATAACACATTTCAAGATGTTTTGGGTACATTTCAAGATACTTTGCGCACATCTAAGAAAACATCTGACCCATATGAGAAACCACTTGAGATAAATTAAGAAGAACTCTGAGCAAACGTATAAGCACGTCTAAACGTGCTACCTAGAACACCTAAGTTGTAAACTTAAGCACACCTTAGCAACCTGCTTAAAGGATCTTTATGTGGCAACTATATCTCATATAAACATGCTATCTGAAGAAATCTTTGTACCACTTGATTCTATCTTCGACTGGGGTAAGGTTGTTCGCTTTCAACCGTAGATAATCCAACCCCAGCTGCGATTGCAGCCCGACATACCTTCAACATGATGTGGGAAACCACCGTTGACGCTCTCAAGAAATTCTGTGAGAAGAAAAAGAAAGAGCGTAAGGTTCCTGCCCCAACCTACAACGCCTACATGACATGTAATGAAGATGGGGCTTGGACTCATGGAGACATGACGTATGAAGATTGGACTTATGCGGGGAAGCCTTTGTATGACTACAACACCACCATCAATCAGAAGACTGGTGAAAAGTATAAGAATTATACCAAGCCCATGCGAACTTACATTAAGTTACTTACCAAGGGTAAAGATAAAAACATCAGATGTGAGACTAATATCTTCGGACCTGGCGACAAGAAGAGATCACCCTTCAAATACATGGGGATTCATGGCGCTTGTCATCCCGAAATAGTACATTGAGATGTTTTTTTTTCTGGGGCTCTCACGGACAGGCCAGTTATGGGGCATTTTTACGCCTAAGGGTGACCGAGATGAACTTCTCCCCTTGTGTGATGAAAAAACCTTATCTGACGCCGCGTCCTTATGGGTCTCACAGCTGGAGTTGGATACGTTGGAAAAAAGATACTGAAAGAAAATATTTTAGGTGCTCCGAGTTCAAAGGACATGAACTACGCAAAATTCACCGAAGTTCTTGAAGGATCCATGGCTCTGAAAACCTATTTAGAGGATAAGAAGATATTACCACAAACACTCTAGACTTACAAAAAAAATGGTTTGTGAAGAATTTCTAAAAAATCTACGCGACGTCGTAGCCATCTTTGGAATCGCGGTAGTAGCTGATTCCATTGCCAAAAATACTATGAAAGAAGACAGCATTTCAATCCTCTTAGGCTACGCAAGATTAACCACAGCTATTATCGTTGTCTCGTCTGTGAAGAAAATCATTATGAACGAAAACACTTTAGAAGAAGAGGAAGATGAAGATGTAGATTCAGAGGAAGAAGAAGATGGCATCAGCAGTAGCGATGATGGTGGGAGGCGCAATTCTTAATGCAACAACCTTTGTTGGAGGATCTTACCTTGCAAAGTATTTATCGGGTAATGACGCGAAAGATGCTTTGTATGAAAAAGAGTGGCATGACAAAGCCTTAGAAAAATACCAAAAAGATTACGTTGCATACCAAGAGAAGAGGCAAAAGTTCCTTGATTTGGAAGATGAGAATAGACGCAATAACGCGATAGCTTCCCGGAACTTTGCAAACACTGATGAGGCTCTGAAGTATTATAACAGGACTCACGAAGATGAAAATCTATCAGATGAACCTCCGCAGTTTTCAGACTATTACAGACCTTCCATGAAATCAGAAAGTCGGTGAGATGGCTTACGTTGGAGGTGGCATGTTAGCTCTGGGATATATCGCTAGTCGTTGGTTATAAGTAAGGTGACTTAAAAGTTTTCTATGTTGAATTCAAACATAGAAAACAATGGCTGAAGGTGGTGGAGATATTCCTGATCCAACTGTTCTTAATAATGTAAAAGAAACAGATAAACTTCTAGGAGAAGGCGATGGAAAAGGTAAGAAGATAGTCATAGAACCTCCTAAATCTAAATGGCCTACTATAAAAATACGAGGTTCAGATAAAGATGAAGCTAATGCAGTAAAAACGACTTCTACTTCTAAAGGTGGAAAAGAAACATCTTTCATAGATGATAAATAGAAATCATTGAGACAGAGAGAAGACGAAAACGAAAAAGCTTTGGCTGACATTAAAAAAGAATATCAAGATGTCGATCTTAGCCAACTCATAGTTGGTAAGGATGATAATTATAATACTTTTTTCAAGCTAAAAGAAAAAATTCTCTACCATACCCCCTGTAAAAAGATGGTAAATTAAACAGGGATTTACCACCAACGGTTAAAACAGCCCTCGGCAAAACCAATGAAGAAAGAATCAGGGATTTAGATGCTGAGGATAGAAGTCTCGCTGATAGTGAGAATCAACTTTAGGGTGAGCTTAGAAACGCTAATGAAAATCAAAGACCATCCATTGAAAATAACCTTCAAGAAGTAAGGAATGAAAGAGCTAGGGTGCAACAGCAGAGAGAGCGCGCGGAAGGTAATATGCGTCTTAAAGATAGGATCAAGATGATCTTCGAGAGTATGGCTTCACGGCATTTGCTGTATTAGCATCTGTAGGTGCCATCATCGGCGTAATTGTATCTAACCTGAAAAACGGATTGGCAACTTTGGGGAGAGGTTTGGGTAATGGGTTGAAGGATATCGGTAAAAAGCTTGGACAGATACTCCCTGGAATGCTTGGTGCCATCGTGAGCTTCATTTTCAGAACTGCGGGTGAAGTTTTAGGATTTCTGGGAAAGCATGCTTGGTTGTTGATTGTCGCCGTTGTCATGTATGTCATTGAACAGTTTAAAAAGAAGCGAAGCTAAGTTCAAAATACAAAATGACTGTAATCACATTGAACATCAGCGAACCTAAAACCTCAGTTCGCCTCAATCCATCTCTGGATGGTGCGCGAGAGATTCAGGTTATAGACTTTCTTCGTATCGCAAGACCTTTCATTATTCTAACAGAACCTCAAAGATTGTACAACATGGATGATGGTGAGGCTGAACTTATTAGTCTTGGTGATAGAGACTATACCCTCGATGTTCTAAAACGTTCGTTAAAGGCAATCGACAAAGGTATTGAAATAATAGAATCAAATGGAGACTGGTACATCAAATCAAGGTTTAAACTCAAACTCAACAAAGAGCTTTACACCGAACTTGGAGTACCAGAAATTCTTACAGCTGGTAAACTCTACCCTTTGATCTGGAACGGTCCAAGCTTCTTTGTGTATTATGACATTGTCGAGAAACATGACTCTTATAAAAATATCAGCGGCACCTTCAACAACCCATCTAAATAACTGGCTGTTGTGCCTTCACAGCATTACCCAACCTTACACATGAAATCACACCAACGTTCATACCTAAATAAATGATTTCGACATATACATTACCAACATTGATGGGCGCGCTCCAACCTTTGGCATGTCAAGGCTCCATTACCAGATGTTTGGGATCCTGCTAGCGAGAATTCAAATTGCCTCTTCCTGGAAAATGAAAATGTATCTAGTGTCACCAGTGATATGGTTAAAAGGGCCACAACTGTAGATCCACTTTTATCCAAGGTCATGCAGTTTTCAATGAACGGAGGGCCTGATGTTGTTGATCGAAAATTCGCAACATTCAAAAGCAAGCAAAATGAAGTAACTGTTGAACAAGGTTGTTTGCTATAGGGATCAAGAGTGATCATGCCTTCTAAATTCTGTTAGAATTACATGAAACACATCCTGGAATTACAAAGATGAAAGAAATTGCAAGATTTTATGTTTGGTGGCTAAATATTGATTCAGATATTGAGAAATGTGTTAGATCGTGCCATGTGTGTTTGTCAACAAAATCAAACCCTCCTGAAGCTCCAACACACCCATGGACCTATCCGTCAAAACCCTGGTCAAGAGTACATATTCATGCAGATTTTAAAGGTCCTGTTTCCGGGGAAATGTATTTAGTAGTTGTTGATGCATATAGCAAGTTCCCTGAAGTAGTGAAAATGAGAGCTATTACAACTAGTGCAACCGTTTCAGTTCTTAGAGGAATTTTTTCTCGACATGGATTACCGGAAATTCTAGTCACAGACAATGGTCCTTAGTTTTCATCACAAGAATTCAAACAGTTCTGTGAACAAAATGGTATTCGACATAAAACCTCAGCACTATACAAGCCATCAAGTAATGGTCAAGCTGAAAGAGTGGTTCAGGTTTTAAGTTCTACTGCTATTAAGCAAGCAAAAGTTACAGGCGAGAATCAAGATGTTGTAATTTCAAAGTATTTACTTACATACAGGAATACTCCTCACTCCACAACTGGAGAAGCTCCAGCAATGTTATTAATGAAAAGAAAGCTGAGAACATGCCTTGATCTAATACGGCCCTCTTTACAGAGCTATGTAGAAAATAAACAACACTCCATGGAGAAAAGTAAAACTCATCGTAGACTTAGAGAGTTTTATGTGGGAGATTCTGTGTTTGTAAGAAATTATGGAGGAGGAGAAAAGTGGTTAAAAGGAAGTATCATTGAAGTTCATGGCTCCAGGCATTATATTGTTAATATTCACGGTAGACATTTGCGACGTCATGTAGGTAAAAATTATCAAGACAGAAGAAAGGATCACTTTTGATAGTGACCATATCTGCAGATCCAAATGAGCAATCAGTTTCAGACTCGGAATAGACCATTTTCGCATTTGCAGTAGCTGCTTTCTACAGTGACAGCGGACTCAATTTATACAGAGTTAGCCTCACTATGAAGTTAAATATTCCTAAATTCCAATGTAATTTTACACTTTTTATAACTGCGAGTATTGTTGGAGGTGCGACTTCTCGCTCTCTCTCGCAAGTGTTTTTGAATATTTAACAACAAAACGAGGCTAACACTGTACAAATTGAGTCCGTTGTCATTGTAGAAAGCAGCTACTACAGATGCGAAAATAGTCTATTTACTGAGTTACCACCTGTTGTTTCTTCAACAGAAGAAGTAGTTCCTGAGTTACCCTCATCTAACATTCCTGTAGATAGCCCACCTGTTGTTCCTGCAACAGTTAGTTCAGAGCAGTCACAGAATGTAGAAGAAGGAGGTGTAAAAGCATTATTGTCTGAGTCTGGTCAAGGCAAAGCAACTTCCAGTGATCCAATACCAAGTGTTGAACTGTCAGAGTCCGAAATCCACCGAATTACTTGAAAGACTATGAACACTAATTCGTTTCCTTGAAGACAAAACGTTTTCAATTTCTATAATGTTAGAGCTGTTTAAATGTTACTGTTTTTGTTTCTTTTTCCTTTTACAAGGGAGGATGCTGTAATACATTGGGCTTCCGGTGAATAATTATATTGTACATGCGTAGTGGGGGTTTGAGAGAGAGCACATGGTTGACTCCCAAATAAATGGCTGTTTCTGTTGTGTTAATACTGTTTATTCTAAATTGTTTATTGGGGATACTACAACCTTCACATTCCTTACAGTTATATTTTACTCTACCATGAGGACATTTCTTAGGTAATGGTTCGTCGTCAGGGATTTCTTCACCCATATCACGTAATATCTCAAAGAATTTGGCTTTAAACATTTTGTAATAACCTTTGATTTTATGCTCTTTTGCAATGACTCTTAAATCTTTCAAAGTTTGTTTAGCCATGTCTGGTTCTATTACATAGATCTCAATTTTTTTTTTTTTCATTTTTTTTACCTTGATGGGTAAATTTTTTTTCTCACTCAGGGGAAATTTTTGATCACTCCGGAGGAGAATTTTTTTCACGATCCTTTTTCTACGTCAGAATTTTTTTGACCTTGACCTTGACCTTGGGAATTTTTGAATATTTAATTAGGTAAATTTAATGAGAAATTTTAAGGTGAATTTACGCTTAATTTTAACGATGGGTCAAAATCTGTTAGCGTGAAAAATTAGCGAGGATTTACACTTAATTTAACGGTGTTCCAGAATCGGCGACCCCCTTTACTACTACGCTAAACACAGAAACTTCACCGAACTCAGCAAGCACCCCTGGACCCTCAAAGACAACAACATCGAACACTTTATTTCCTGGTGCATTCTCTCATCGCACTCGCCGCACAACATCTCAAGTAAGAGATGTAACCTCTGCCTCAAAGATAAATTACTAATCATCTGCCAACCCGAACTGTCAACACTAAACAAACGTAATGAACTCGTGTCTTCTTGCCGCCACAGAAACAAAGCCCTCCTACGCAACAGCTAAACTGTTGCAACACTACATTAGACTGGTTAAATTATGTAAATTATATTGTACAAAAGCGATGGTAAAGTGGGCGACCACGAAACAGGCTTGTAGGGATGAACGTGTAGTTTATTTTTTTTCTCCCACAATATATATACTCCGCTCTACTTTTAGTATTGTTTTACAGAAATCAAGTTTTACACTTTATACATATACTATATATTTAAATTTATATATTTGTTTATGTCTTTTGACATAAAGAAAGTATTTTTATGCAGAAGCTAATTTTTGATTTACTGTAGAAAAAGCTACAGTTTCATATCTACAAAAAGCGTATTTTGCTTAAATAGGAAAACCATGAAAACTGTCGAACAGTTCTCTACATGTGTTGTGAACGCTAGATCTAAATCTATTTACTCCAGTGTCTAAAAAGTGCATTAGGGAACGGTGCAGCAGTGGGTGTGTACTGAGATAAGAGTGCCTAGAATCCATTTTACAAGTGTTTATAAAATCAACTAAAATGTCTGTTACTGAGTTTTATGTCATGACATAAATTTTGTCGGAAAAGTATTCTAGAGAACTTGCCTAAAAGCGTAAGAACTTATAGTTTCCATGCATTCAGAACTGGAGAGATTTGTGAAACTTATTCACAAATTTTTCTGACAGAAATTATCATTTTCTGTTTTATCTTTTGCTGCATTCACTGAAGTTCATGGAAATATTTAAAATCTCGTAAACGTAAGTAGTAATTGTGTTTATTAGGTTTTGGAAAAGTTGGAATTAAAGCTAGATATAATAGATATGTGTTACACCGGAATTAGTTTCATATATACAAATTGCTTTTTTGCCGAGCAGAATGAAAAATACATAATAAAAAAGATTATAGGATTCGGTTTTTTCCTGATAGCTAAAATTATCATAGCCTCTGCTGATATTTATTATTTATCTATTTATTTGTTTTTCCAAAGAAACCTTTTTTGTTTTGAGTTTTTTTCTGTATTTACGTATGTAGATCGCAGCAATAAAACATAATACTGACGTCGAGTTTTCAAAACAACATGTGGAACTTCTGATGAAGTTTTTGTTGCTCGCTTATCTTTAGCTGAAAATAAAACTTTTCACAGCAGGTGGAGGCAAAAAAAGGATTTGTTGTCTGTTCTAATTAATTATTTTTTTTGTTGGTTTATTCCGCTAATCCAAAAATTTCGAAAATTTTTATATAGATTCTCACGTCTTCAAACTCTATCCTTCATTGGCTGTTGATCTGGTATAGCTGGTTAAATTAATTCACTCATTGAATCTATCACTTCCGTATGAGAATCTCTTTAAATTGCTTTTTTATTGTTGACTTTACTATTTCTTTTCCGGTAAAATGTCAATTTCTTAAAGAAAGCCCTTCTAAAACTCGGAAGTCGCCAAACACAAATAACTGGATCCAGTGCGAACTTTAAAAGGAAGAAGACATCAATAAAAGCTTCAGCAATTATTATTTTCAAGTTTTGCTCCCTAGCTCTGTTTATCCAAAAGATATCAATGTAGGATATGATGGACTCCGGCAAAGTAAAAATCAGAACAGAAGCCACAAGTAAAATGGCTGCCATTGTTAACCGCTTGTTAAACCGTTTTCTTCTTAGCTGTGCTACTCCTTTGGACTTTCCCACGTTTCCAGAGTGAACTTGAATACTTTTCTGTCGTTTTCGATATGCCACATATAAATAGAAATTTAGTGCTGTCAAACAAAAAGGAATTATCGTTAGCATGATAAATGTTTCGAGGATAAGGTTTTCTCTGACTGATAAACCCATCACTCGGAAAAGAGCGAAAATCACGATCACTATAACAGTTCCTAGTATCCAACACCAAATGTTTACTTTTGTAACCCAGCTATTGTAATAGTGGGGAAACCGCACAGCAATGATTTGACAAACGCTAAGTCCCAGGCACATCATAAGTGAGGCATTTAAGCTAACGAAAGAAGTTAGGTGAGCTTTCATTAAAGTACTTTCAAAGCTTTCATCTCCGGCATTTCCAGAAAGAAACACAAAGCAGCGATACGCCTCGAGCGGGTCCGTTACGGCACCTGTAAGAAGGTTTGCAATGGAAATCCCAACGAGAAACTGTGTTGTCGGAGAACTAAAAACATTTGCTCGATTTCTCCAAAATATGACCAGAACTAAACCGTTTGTTAAAATTGTAATAACGGCCAGTGCAGTGAAGCTTGCTCCCAAAGAAATGAGGATAAAATGCAGATTCATATTGAATTGATGCGGCAACTGGATGTGAACTGCGAAATGAGTTGCAAAGATTAAGTGTATATTGCTAAATGATGTCAGTTGGTCCCAGTCTTTGCCAAGGCAACAAAACAAAAAGTTGATGCAGGAACTGGATCGGTGAACTGAGAAATGAGGTGGTGAGTCGAGGTTTGTATTCGGTTAAATGACATTAATCTTAATCCTTGCCCAGCCAATTAAAGCTTAGTTGCTGTTCATTTATACTTTCTTTATTTATTTGTTTTTGCGCACATGGCAATTGCGAAACAATGTTGGCAAGCATGCAAATTTTTAGAATGGAGTTTCTGTGTTACTTGCATGTTTTAGAAGCTAGTTTCGTGTGTCCTTATCACAATGGATCTCAGCACTTACTTATCTAATAAAGGCACCCTGAGCAGCTTAAGATGAACTCAAAAAAAAAACAAAAAAATCATGTCAACTGGGGAAAAAAACAAATTAGTTGTTTGTGGGTTGAAATTTCCGAAAACAAAATTGGAAAATTGAACCTTAGGAAAAAGTCACTTATAAGTGTTTTTTGATCATACAATGAACAATTATATTTTCTGCAGAGATACTTTTTTCTCCCTCACATTCTATTTTACAATTAGGATTTGCGGGCTTAAAAGACATCAAGTCTTCAGTCTCTTGATAATAATAAACATCAAAATGCATTGTACATTTTCTTAAAACTAGTACAATACGTTTTAGAGCGAAGAACCATCATTCATAATGAAAAATTGATTCTTTAATGACTAGCATGGATGTAGCTTTAATATTAAAAAGTAATTGAAAAGTTTATATTGTACTAAGAAATGAGTTTTTGAATAAAGTATTTCGAAACCTCAATAATTTGAGATTGCTTAAAAATTAACTTAGATTGACTATACTCGTTTTTTTATTTTTATTTTCAAAAATTTGTTTTCTTGTTTCTTTGAAATTTTTGTAGTTTAGGTATGAATACATTAATTTTAACATTTCCAAACCTTTTATAATACTTAAATGCAACTGTGTAATAGTTTGAGAAACATTTGAGCTTTCGTATTTTTTAGCCGCACTGATAAAAGAACAAAAAATCATTTCCGTTTTTAACAAAGCTTTACCCACATTGTAAAAACTGTTTGCAGCACGGATCAACGAAAATGCTATATCTCACCATTGCATTTTACTTCAACAGAGTAATTACCTTTAGTAGAATTGTACAAAATAAATCACGTTTTTCAAATTTCCTGACATCTTCATCGGATAAATTGTTTTCCCATGTCTACCAGATTCAATTAACTTTTTTTTTGAAAATAGAGTAAAGACAGGTGTTTTTCTTCCTTCGTAAGTTTTCTTTTGAAAAAAGTTCTAATCAAAATAGAATTGATTTTTATTTAGTTCAAAAAATATATACATGAATTGCAATTGATATTGCAGCAGAAGAAAGTCTAAATGTATATGTGATCAAAAGTACTATACTTTTCAACTAAATGATGCCATTTCTCATTTCTAAATGGAATATTTTATTTATAACCTTAACAAAAAGTTCATTCTCACTTTTTTGTGTAACGAATCTAATAGAATTGGGAAAGTTGTACTTAAAACCCCAGGAGTCAGTGTTAGAAAATGCAAAAGACTACCTGTAAAAAATTATATACGTACTTTTGTCTTTATTAGGCTTTCAAGTTTTTTTGAGTCGCTCAATCAATCACTTGTATAAGGAATATTAAAACATTTTAAGACTAAATTAAAGATGTACTGAAAATTCAGTTAAAGATACATTTTAAGTTTATTTAAACTTTTAGAAGTGTAAATAATGAGATTCCGTTTGAGCTTTTAAGAAGCTTTTAGACGTATTTACTTTGCATTTCGCCGAATTGCTTAAGTGAAAGATTTTTTTCAATTCTGTAATTATTGTACCTGGATAAACACTGAAAGTTATAAACAGAATAACGGCAAAATATAACTTATTTCTAATACAGATGTAATTTATAACAACTTAATTATGAACAGAAACATCTCTATATGCAATACTAACAAGTTTATCATGCTGTAAAATCGTGAATAAAAACCAGAAAACGAAGTTATGAATGACTGTCGCGGTTGTTTACGAGAAAGAAAAAAAAATTTAGGTTTTAATGTGCTTTGAAACCGTGATCTAGTTACCGTAATTGCCGTACACTTCCGATCAGGAGTGGCTTTGATGAACCCACTAAAAACAATTTACTCCCCCTGCTGTGGCGTTAATATCGCAGAGGTCGGGAATCCGAAGCCCGCTGAACCTGAAAGTATTTTTTCTGCTTTCTATTTTGCACTTAATAAAGGAATAAATCATTTTTTCCAGTGTCTTCATAGCCTGAGGGAAAATTCGAGTACAGATCACTGAAAACCCGAGACGTAGTCGAAGGTTTTCACCTGCTCAAGAATTCTCACAAAATTTTTCCGAGGTTTTCACCAGTCTATGAAGACACGGAGAACATGTTTTATTTCTTTTATAAATTTATTAATTTCCAATTTAACAAAAATAAGAGACGATAAACAGAGCGCGTATCTACAGTTTTATTTATTTCATGTAGTAGTGGGAAAATAGCGGTTCTACCACAAATTAAAATATGCAGGAATTCACGTTAATTTTTCCCCTTTAAATCTAATTAAATATTCATTAAAAATTTTTCCTAATTAAATATTCATTAAAAAATTTCCCTCATATAAAAAAATTCCCAAGGTCAACGTCAAAAACGAATTCCCAACCAAGGCGTCGTCCATAAGATCTAAAAAACTGGAACAGGAATTGAGATCTAGATAAGTAGATTAACATTTACCATGGAAAATCTAAAAGCTCTACAATTAAAAGGTATTGCCAAAAACCATAGCATCAAAGGTTGGTCGAGAATGACTAAAATCAATCTCGTTGAGGCTTTGCGAGATAAAGAAGGCATTCTAGATGAGCCTGTACCTGAGATAAAATCAAAGAAATGCCCTCACGGTAAATATATATATTACTGTAAGGGTTGTGGTGGGAAAGGGATATGCGAACATGGAATACAAAGGCATAAACGTAAGGAATGTGGTGGGAAAGGGATATGCCAACATGGAAGGCATAAGTCTACTTACAATGATTGTGGAGGTTCGCAACTATACGAACATGGAAGAGTGAGGTATACTTGCAAAGAATGTGAAAGGAAAGGAATATGCGAACACAACAAAAATAAGTCAATGTATAGAGACTGTGGAGGTTTGCAAGTATGAGAACATGGAAAACATAGACCGCTTTGCAAGGAGTGTGGAGGGAAAGGGACATGCGAACACAAAAAGCGAAAGTATAGATGTAAAGAGTGTAATCCCGGTGAGTGAGTGATCCAAGAGTTCTTTTTGTTACCCGCTCCAGGTAACAAATACTTTGAAAGTTAAATTGATTAATACAAGTTTCAAACATCTCAACGAAATAGCAACCAAGCCGTAGCCGTTGCAGCTATCATCAGCAATATCAAATCAATTCATGTTTTGTGTGTGTGCTCTTCTTGGGAACATCTTCCTTCTCAGGCTGTGCCTCAACCGAAAGACTTTCAAGCTTCTCAGCAGCTTTTCGGACGTGGCTCACCACGTGCTGGACATGAGGCAGCTTAACTTTGCTCACTCCGAGATTGTTTTTGATTCCAACCTCACCACTATCTACATTAACATCATAATTCACCCCAAGTTTCATAGAAGGACTGACACGCTTCAACTTGTTATTATAGCCAACCGTGGATTCTGTGTTGATAACCATCCTTGAAGGCATCAACCATATCCCGGGAGAAATGGCCAAGTCCAGCTTGGCTTTCGCTTCTTGGACAGCAAGTTAAAATCTCTGCACAGACTTGCTGATGTCTGGTTGCTTGACGGCGTCTTCAATGAGGTCTAATAATTCACGTCTGACCTCTTGGGCGCTGCCTGAGTTTCCAAGTATACTACTTCGAACATTGACTTGTGCACCTAAAATGCAATACACAAAAGCTTCGATGGATTGATTGATCCTCGCCTGCCTTACTTTCGTCAAACCGTAAGATACAGGAACAACAAAGTGTTCATACGCCGCCTGCTTAGCCTAGTTGGTAAGGCGCCAGTCTGCTGTGCGGGAGGTCTTGGGTTCGATTCCCGGCCGGACCAACACTCAGGGTCTTAAAATAAT
>ERZ1740055.270-NODE-270-length-12517-cov-7.649575_pt1 | contig 12517 bp, 4 predicted proteins | sample MGYA00581747_ERZ1740055 | MGnify/ENA primary metagenome ERZ1740055 (study PRJEB43018, sample SAMN04849739) | marine metagenome | isolation source: floating plastic debris | place: Pacific Ocean | collected 2008-08-28 | study: EMG produced TPA metagenomics assembly...
TGAGAATTTACAGTACGCGCTTCGTATATCGTCTTTCTCTTTGTTAACAGTGAAATAATAATTTTATAAAAGAGATAAAACATGTTGTCCGTGCCTTCATAGCCTGTTGAAAACCTCGGCAATGTTTGTGAGAATTCTCGAGCAGGTGAAAACCCTCGATTACGCCTCTGGTTTTCACTAGGCTATGAAGGCACGGAAAACATGTTTTATTTCTTAAATGAAAAACGCTTCTTTTCTTAAAAAAAAAAGAATCTCTACATACATTTTAGGTGTTAGATAGTGCTGTGCTGAAACAGCTAAGGCCAAACTTGTCGGGAGGTTTTTGACCATTTATCAGTTTTTCAACAAGGGTGGTCAAAACCTTATTTTTTCATTTTGTGTTTGCTTTCGTTTCAGTTGTTTGTGACAGATGATTTAAAGAGCATTTTTATACCGTACAACAAATCTCTAGGAATGATCCCATTTTTACTGCCATAGTCGCGCGGAGATACGAAATTTCTCCTAGAATGTTTTAAAAAATTTTCTTTTTTATATAAAATCTTTACAACTACAAAAAATAAATATTTTAAAATACTCATTTTAAAATTTTGAGTAGGCGAAACCCATACAAACCCAAAAAACAAACGTGTGAATCACTTTGTGGATGAAAACCTCGATACAACAACTATTAAATAAAAATATAACTTTTTTGCCAACATCCTCTCAAATTTCTGTTTTCCTCTCTGCTTCGTGGTCTTAGACGAACTAAGTTAGTAGATATGTCGCCTGTGATGTCGACCAACTTTGTCTCCATTTTTATTTAGAAAATTCACTTCAACTCGGAAAGGGACGAACAACGGAAAAACTCTTAACAGATCGAAGAAACAAAATAGCTAGTTTGGGATGGGTGGTCCCGAATCATATCGCCAATACCAAGTATATAGCTGTACTCTCTGTTCTCCCAGTGTCAGTCGGTGTACCACTGAATTAGATCTGAAAAATAGTGTTGTCACAAACCTGTCTATGCACTCGTGGGTCGTGGGTAGACTCAGCAATCTACTCAATTTGTTTTTTCCCAAATACATTTCAGCGTAAATCAACGGGTCCGGTCCTCTGTCTGATATGTAAGAACGCCCCAACAAAGCATTTTGCTTTTCTAGCTCACTTTGAGCCTCAATGATCATTTCTTGTAATTCTTCAAATCTTGCAGGATTAACTCGCGGATCAAAGTCTTCTCGTTTCAGCTTAAGGTCTTCAATGATTTTCCGCGCCACCTCTGACTCAACATGAATCGGGATCCTTTTTGCGATCTGTTGCACAAGAGTTGATTTTCCAGTACTGTGCGCACCGCATATGAAAATTCGTTTCATTTTGACTGCTATGTCCAGGCCATCCACTGTTACCTCAACTGTTTCTTCAAGAAGAAATCGATAATTCAGTAAATATATGAAATCATAAAACATGTTAAACATGTTACAGCCACTAAAGAAAAAAACGTTTTTTCGTGTCGTACTAAATTGTAATTTTGATAAAAAATTTAACTAGAACCCTTATTATACAACGGAACAGTTTTTACTTAACTGTGTTTCTACCCGGAACGCTTTGATTTGTTCTAAAGAAACTAATGTCATTGTATTTTGAGTTGCATTACCATTCTATCTTTTTTATTTTTAACTTTGGCCATTATATTTTTGATGATGTTGACTTCGTTAGGGGGAAGTACTTCCATATATGGGCTATATAGGTATGTGCTATGAAGGGTATGGTTTTCAAGCAGTTTACTCTTGGGAGGTACTGCCATATATGGGTATATAAGTATGTGCCGCTGTGAAGGGTGTGGTTTTCAAGCAGTTTACCCTAGGGAGGTACTGCCATATATGGGCTATATAGATACGTGCCGCTGTGAAGAGTATGGTTTTAACATACATTTCCTTAGAAAAATTTTGATTTTATATTCGTTTTCATTTTTGAAGTACCTAACGTTAAGTTTGAAATTATGAATTCTAACTAGTTTTAACCTGCTCTTTCCATTTCTGAACATCATTTTGTTATAACTAATTAGTTTATGGTGGGTGTTGTCACGTGACTCTAACTGCAAAGGGCCTATTTAGATATTGGCTGTGCAGCGAGCAGCAGTTAATCATGACTATCTACAGACAGCAGTTCCATGTTATTGCTCAAAAAAAGCTAGCTAAATATTTAACCGCAGGTAGCCCAAGCTATACTTGTAACACAAACATATTACATTTCATAAAGTAAATGTATGGGATTTTACGCTTGTCCTCGAAACATGCATTATCCTTGAGTTGTTGAAACACAAAGTTGTAAAAAAGGAGGACGGCCTCCACCCCAAAGCACCACAGAATAATGACAAAGTACAACAACTCAAGAATATTGAGGTATTTCTTAATATTTATTTCATTTATAGAACGTTTCGAGGACAAACATAAAATCCCATACACTTACTTTATAAATGTAATATGCTAGTGTCACAAAAATAGCTTGGGCTACCGTTATTTTACGAGCCAAGTGGCCCACGAAGTCGGCGCTTATCTTCAGTTTCTGTAGTGTCAAGCGGATGAGAGTCTGACTTCCCTTGGACGGGACACTAATCCATTGCAGGCTAGCTCCCAGCAGACGCTGGTACTGATTTTAATACTTACTCTGGAAAGATGAAAAGCTGAGCTAGCTTATACGGAAGTAAAGGTCACACAAATCAGTTCAAATCTTGACAGAGCCGGGATCAAACTGGAGACCTTGTGGTCGGAAAGGCAAAGATCTTATCAAAGTTATTGCCTACCAGTACAAAAAAGTTCGGAAAATAATGTATATTCTGTTAAATCTATAGTGAATTTTACCAAACGTGCGGTCAAATGTTTTATATTTATTACTAGCAGACCAAATGAGCTTTAGTTAGCATCTATCAGTAAAGGAAAATATAAATAAGTATGCAGGCTATTTCATATTTTGTTTACGATGAAGGAATTTCATATGCAGGAGATGGATTAAATCGTTGCTTTACAAGGGGACGGGAGGTTTTTGCTTTCTAAACGCTCGAATGAGTTTAACCAGAACTGTTGTTTCGTTATTTTGGTACAAGCAACTAGAAACGACAGCTAGTGCTATATTCATTAGTCGCCGAAGCGACAAATCACAAACAATCTGCTTTGAATTTATTAAAATTGTATGTGAATATTTAAGTATTGGACTGGACTGAAAAGTATTTTTGTATTTTAACGGCAAGGTTTTCCCCTCCTATTAAATAGAATATTATTGTAAAATGCGTTTAAGTGATTTTCGCCAATCGCAAGTTTATGAATATGGTTTAAGCCATTTAAAGGTTTTTAAAATTATTGAAAATATTGAATGTTGTGATCGGATTGATTTCCTTGCTGTCTTGGAGAAACCAAAATTTTATAACCTTCATGCATGCACTTTCGTTTTTTTATGTCGACGTAATTAGCGATTTAAAAGTCGTAAAATTTATGATTGTTAGCTACTTTGTTAGAAGAGCTCCATCTTTGTTTTAATTTTGTGAATTTGAAATTGACAGATCAAATCGACGATTAATTAAGCTGTTACGTTGCGGTAGCAATTTGCAAATCATCGCCTATAATGAAAGTTCAACGTCAAATTTAACAATATGATATAAGGCTGATATCACATACATTTTGTTTGAATAAAAGTCAACATACCTTTGCTTGACAATAAATTTGTATTTCAGATCTTTGATGCCAGCTGACACGATAGTAGATAAACTTTTATAGACTTTGCCATTGCGTTTTTATGAGACTAGTGACGTCACCATATACTTGATCAAGTTTTCAAAGCAATTTAACTTTTCTTCGAAATTATGCAACAGATGCGATTTTTTCCTGGAATCTGAAAGAGGTGGTTTAGTAAAGATTTTAAGGGGCACGCAACCATATTTAGTTTCTTAACAAAATTTGTAATCCAGGTTGTATACTAAGAATTGAAGAAAGTAGAGCATTGATGTTCGACTCATTAGTATTGGATACGTAACGTGCGATAATGTTAAATGAAAGAAAATGGCGAAGAAAATAGTTGTTCTTGAACCACTTTTGTTGATTGTATTTAAACATTTTGCTATAAAAAAGAGTTTAAAAGAAATTCTTAAAAGTGTTAAAAGAGTTTAAAGACATTCTTTGTTTAACGCTAGCCATATACGGCATTTAGTAGTTGAAAGCTCTCAAAACTACTTATTGTAAATAGGGCTGTTCATGTGTGAATTTTGTTACGCTCTGTGTTTCTGTGTTCAAACAGTAAAAGTTATTTTTCTTACAAATCTTTCTTTTGTCGTTACAGAAATTTCTATGAATCAGTTGCCTCGCTAGTAGTACACTAAAACACTTATTCTATTTCAATTTCAATGGATACACTTTTTTAAGAACCAGTTAAACTTTGTTCAGGCTCGATGGTCTTAATTTTTCAGCAACTTGAGGCTCAAATTGTTCTTATTCTGTTCTTGACTGTCAAATTATTAAATTCTGAAAATCAACTATAACGTCCTTATGGGTCGTATATTTAAAACAACTTCTTTATTTTCCACACTCTTTTTCTACACGAAATTCACTCTACTACAAACTCAGTCACGTTCAACTTCGCTCTCTGCTATTTCACTATCTCTTTTTTTCTCGAATTGCATGTTAATGAGTAACGCGATAGCTCAATGGATGATTGATAATAAAGTAATGTGACAGCTGAATATTAAGTATACAATTAAATCAATAAGTACACAATTCCTAACACCTTCCACTATTTGACTCTCACGAGTCAAGAGCTGCGCTAATAGCAATTCTTCCGCCTGTAAGGCTGCTGCGCGCACGGGTTGAGTTCAGACCGGTGTGTTTGTTATGCGCGTGCGCTCATGGTGGTTGACCACTGTCTCTTTACTCTTTACTTCTATCGGGTACAACCTTTTTCCTTTTGTCACTACCCTCAGGTGTGCACCGCGCACCTGTTGGTCTCTACCTCTAGATCTGATAAGGTTTTCTACCACACCTACCTTCCACTGACTCCTTTTCTTGTCTTCCTCGGAGACTAAAACAATAACTCCCACCACGTCTATCTGTTTGACGACTACTACTAGCATGATGTTCTCTGAGAACTGTCAAATATTCTCTGTGCCAACGGTACCTAGCGTTGTGTTCTAACTGATGGTGATCAGGTGGTTCGTCTACCTCATCTAGCATACATGTTACTCTCCCACCGTACAAGAAATGTGATGATGTTAATATTTCTTCACCTACTTCATCGTAAACGTAAATAAGTGGTCTATGATTTAAGGTACCTTCAACCTCTACCAACACTGTCGCTAGTTCGTCGAATGTAAGCCTAGCTTCTTATAGAGTCTTCCTAAGGCATCGCTTTATGCTTCTTACTATTCGTTCAAAGAAACCTTCCCACCAATTAAGGTGATTTCTCAAGATTAAATTGGCATTCTATGCGGTGCAAATCACAATACTGCTGAACCTCTGGATGATTGAACAACTCTCTTACCGCCCTTTCAGTTGCTTGGAACGTCTTGGCGTTGTCAGAGACTCGGTGAAACGCCTTAGACATCTTCTGAATGTCTCAGCTGTGAGGTCTTCAACTAATTCTAGGTGCAGTGCCCGTGTCAAACAGTATAAAAAGAGTGCTATATAGGTTTTCTCCATGGTTCGTGTGCTAGCTTTATAATATATTGGACCTGCAAAATCTACACCTATGTACGAGAATGGAGCAGCCTACTTCACTCAGAAACCCAATCTGTAACTGGCACAGGTGCATAGGGTTTCCCGTCAAACTTCTTACATGTGACACATTTAGTTATCAACTTCTTAACAATTTGTCTACCCGAGACTTTGTACGTACCTGTGATAGTGTTGCTCGAACACCTTTGTGATGCAACCATTAATTTTGTGACATTCAATGACAATCATTTATGTTAGTCTATGATGTCGAGGCAACAATTCTGAATTACAAGGTCTACCTCGAAACCTCAGCACTCCTGCCTCTTCTACTATATTTAGTAGCTTAGTCAGCCGGTGAAGCTGCTCCTGTTGCTTCAACTTTTCTTGTGCAGACTTAATCCAATCCAGCTCTGCTGCTCATGTTGCTTCAACTTTTCTTGTGCAAACTTAACCCAATCCAGCTCTGCATTCGCTAATTCCTGTCTACTTTGCCTGCTTGTAATCCTTTCTTCCCTAACAAACGACATTTTGGCGTTATGTATGAATCGTTGAACATACGCGTTACCTTAAACAATCTCATACTATTACTAAACCTGATGACTTCAGTTCGACACATCTTGCACTCCCTGTGTTTCTCTAATTTAAGTTTCTAGGTCCCACAGCTTCTTTAGCTCGTTCTCTAATCTTTCCGGCTCACCTAACGACTGGATTTGTACAATTAAATTAGCCTGAACTGCGTTTCCGTCTGCAAAATCGCCGTTACATTTTAAATGCCCAGACAATGTCCACCTATGTTCTGTTTCTATGGCTACTGGCTCCTCTCCTCCGCCTCTAATTACAAGCCCATTTTGAAACTGCCACAGAAAATCTGTTCCTACCAAAATTCCAATCTCTAACCTGTCATCCTTCATCTTTACATCCGAAAACCAAAGACCTTTGAGATGCTGGAACTGGTCTCTAGCTAACTCTACGTGCTCGTTTGGGATATTTGAAAACTCTGGCACAACAAACGCTTGCATAATAACACTTCTACCTCCCTTAACTGCATTTACCTGGAATTCTACCACATCTCTGAGCGCACCTTTCTGATCGCGCTGGCCAAATGCGTTAATGCAAAGCCATGCTTCTCTAACTACGGGACGTTGTGCACGACTAGCGACTGATAATGTAATAAAAGATCGGTGACTTACGGCGTCTAACAAAACTTGCTCTGAAAGGTAAGCTTGCGTTATTTGCATAAATTATTCCTTGAGCTGTTTGCAGTGCGACTCGCGTGCCAGAAACCGTATGAAAACTTTCAGTATTCTCTGGCGCAACATGACTTGAAGTAGACTCTGTATTAGAGCTATCCCCCCACTTTTACGCGAGGATAGCTGAGTTTCATCTCGCCAAAGGAGCTATGAATGCAGCTTGGTTCACATAATTGCTGTTGCGGTGAGGTCACACTAAGTCAGTAAGTGACCGAACAGAGACAGCAAAACTACAGACAACAAAGAAGAATTTAGGCGCGCAGGAACACTGGATAGACATTTATACTCACAAGTGTGACTAGGATCCCTTGCGCACCACATCACTGACGTAACCAGGTGCACAATGACCGTTCTTTATTGCTCGGCTGCTCAAAGAGAGAATGGCTGGTATTTTACTGTTTAATTTCTTTAAATTTAGGTCAATAAATACAAAGGGTGAGATGTACCGTGTTAAATAACTGAGATCATACCGTATCGGGCGAGTTTTTTTTTCCGGGGTCGCTTCCGACCCAGTTCCAAACGCATGCGCAAGATGTTGTATTAATCTGCTTGTGACTGATCAGTGGCATTTCACAGCAAAGCACGATAAAATTAATAGCTTCTATCTTTTTTTGTCAAACCGCCAAGAATCGATTGTTGTCCACACTATTTACAGCAAAAACGTCTTAAAAAGAATGGTATGTTACCCCAGTTTTAAAATAAATTTGATTATTTACTAAACCGAAGAGTGAGTTTTGATTTTATATTTTAACGCGCACGATAGAAATAGCTCCCATCTGAAGCATCGATTTTTGTCCACACTATTTACTGCAAAAACGTCTTAAAAAGAGTGGTATGTTATATATGGTATGTTAGTTTTAAAATAAATTTGATTATTTACTAAACATAAGAGTGAGTTTTGATTTTGTAGTTTGTTAACGCGAGGCTTTCCATGGTGTTAACCTTTTCTTTGTAACTTCAGTAAGCTAAAGTAATTATGAAGTTCAGCTTTCAAAGCTTTAGTAAGCGACCCCGGAAAAAAAACTCGCCCGTATCCGTAGGTTAGTTAGGCCTCAAATTGTATTACGACCAGTGACTCTACATGCCAAATTTTTGAAACGAATCTATTAATTACGCTGCGACAGCGATGTAGAAGTAAATTCGAATTTGTATACAAAAAGGTAAAACTCGATTCTGTTTAATGAACTATCGCCTTTTTAGAAAGCATCTGATTTTGAAAGCATTGATAGTTGATTGAGTTTCTTTGTTTTTCAAAGCGTGTGATACACAGATGTTGTAAGCAGGCGTAAATGGATTTTCATTACAGCTGTTTGCTCCTGTTCTAAAATGTGTTTAAAGCGGTTTTTGTTCACAGCGAGAAAATTCTGAAAATGTCATTCTTACTATCTCTACTTACCTTCAATCAAAGTAACTGGCCATCAGAATCTTTAGCCTGCATAAGTTTCTTGACATTCTCGCATATTATGCTTTAGTCTTACTACATCGCATGCATTGAAGACATATTTCTAAAAATGTGTCAGTATTTTCCAAAACATTTCAATATTTTCAAACACAAATTAGGTGATTAATTGATAAAGTCTAGTTTTGATTTGTGTTTGTGTTTTATTTGGTTGAACTTGGCCTTTTAATACACTTATATTAATCATTTTAAACTTCCAGTCACGCATTCAAGTCGAGGACAAAGCGGGGATTTTCGACATAAGAATCTATTTTCCATATATGGAAAAAAGGTTCTACTAAATATACTCTACATGTTTCATTTTAAATCAAAATTTCTAAACTGATTGAAAGCACGCACAATTAAAATGTATTCACATGCAAATGTACCAAACATCTGTATTTAGTTTCCTTGTGTTCTATCTTTTTTTTTTTTTGCGTTATAAACAAGATTTCGTCTTTGCCAAAAATCTTGAGTGCCAGGTTAAGGTAACTTTGAACTTTTATGCCCCCTTGATTTTTAATAAGGCTATTTTAACTGAACTTTTCCTGCAGGTTTACATCCCAGACATGATATGCTAGTGATTATTTTTTTGCTGCGACACTGACTGAGCCGTGGCTTGCGTCATTGGCTACATGGTATATGGATTAATTTTTATTGCAGTTTCTCAAAGAATTTTAACATGTTTTGGAACCATCTGTATTTGTTGCTATCACTTCTAATTTGTTTTTTTTTATTGGTTTGTATTAATGGAACAGGAAAAACACTTGGCTTGTGTTTGTTCTAATCGCTTAGAAGAAAATTTGGTTCAAATTCATGCTTATCTATAATCTAAAAGTTAGAAACAATTTTTAATTTTGGTACAGTAAAAACTTTACTTAAAACTTCTTTAAAAAACATGTTCTATCTACGGATTAATTTTTCTTAGGAAAAAATTTGCAACACTAATTTGAGTGGTTGAGCAGTGAACATTATTTTTAAAACCTTTGAGACAAGCAAATAAAAGATATTGACAATTCTTTAGAAAAAAAAAAAAAAAACGATTAACATCCAATTCATGTCGAAATCTAAAATTTGTATTTCTAGCGGGTTCAGATTTGATTATCTCGTTTCCCACCAGCGAATGCGCGAAGTACCCCGCGAAGATTGAATGAAAGACTAGAAGAAAAACTTCTTTTGTGTTTATGGTACCACTGCGGCTATACTTCCAATCGAGAGTACAAAGCTTTTTCATTCAATATCTCGGTAGCAAAGGATGGCAGAAAGACACCAAAAGAGTTTAGTCAGCTGCCATTTTACTCAAATCATTTTGTTTCTTGTGTGTTTCAATATATACAAGAACATTAGCTGAGGTACAATGATAAACTTTTCTAATTTTTTTCAAAAACACAGAAGTTAACAACGATGCACGAGCTCACTTGGATTTTAAGATTATTCCTTTGCCTTCTCGCAACAAGTAAGTTGAACGCCTAGTCCTCCTCAATGAAAATCTTTAATGTGTTAACATTTTCTTAAATGTTGATATATTTCTTCTTCAGCTGATAAATTAGTCACATAAAATGCCAAACCTTTAGAAAAACAAACTCGAAGTTCCGAACTCAAGCATATGGGGCAGATTTTCTCTGTAAATATTAAATGTAAAAATACCTTGCTGCCCACTGGATACAATATTCATTGAAGGCAATTAAGTGCTATACCGTTTCTTATAATATTCTGCTTATAGGCTGAGTTTATGTTTTCCGTTCTATCAATGATACTTAAATTTGTTAAAAGTTACTTAATCTTAATTGCCATACAATTAATACTACTAAAAAAGGGACAATGTTGAGCACTCAAGTCTGAAGAAAATAAATAGATTAACGTCTAAGTGTTTTAGTACTTCCACTTTATATTCGCAAAAACAAAATAAAACATTTTCAAAAATTTTGGTGGGATGCAATGGTGCATAAAAATGGTTTCATAATTTTGACAATTTTTTTTCTATTTTTTAGTTTTATAAAATAATTTTTTTCTTGTTTAATCTATATATCTGTTTGATCTCTAATTTGTGTGCTATACATATTTTAGCTGGAACTTTATTTGTTTTTTAGTTCATTGAACTAGCTGTGTGAAAGCAGATAAAGTAGTCGGTGTTGTTATTCAAAAGTGCATCTTAAAAAGCCACTAAGCTATTTTAATAACAAAAAACAACATATTTACCGTAGACTATTCAAATGCAGGTGACTTTGGCCCTTCAGAAGTCTTTAAACGCAGGCTGCAATAAATGTTTGAATATTTAGATACACGTCTTAAAACAGGACATGAAAACTTTCAAAAGAAATTCGAGTTTTCAGTAATAGAGAGTATAAGGTGACAAAAAATTCATTTTGCTGTTTACTTCCCGTAATTAAAATTTACTTTAAGGTATAAACAGCGTTGTGCTAAATTTAGAAATAATCTCAAATTCGGATTTCTATCCAATTTTGATGGTTTCGAAATGAAAAAAAAAATTCTTAAAAAATACGAAAAGCGTGTCAAATTAACTTCTGCTGTTTTGAACCTTTTAACAAAACAAATTACCTCTTTCAAATAATTAATTTTAACATATTTCATTTAAAGCGTAAATGAATGATTTCAAAGCACGTTCTTTGTTCGTTTGCCAAACAGAGCCGTTAGTGAAAGGAAACAATAAACAGTGCACCTGCTAAATCTTTTGAAATTTCAATCAACTGACCTCTTACTAAGCACGTAGTCACTATGTCTTTTGACATAGCAACAGAGTTTGTGGCTTCAGGTGTCCCCTTGGGAAACCACCTGGCTTTCGGGTAACCAGTTTGTATATATTTTTAGTAAGGTAAAAAAAGCAACTCTACTGCTCCACCAAGAATGAAGTGAAATGAAAATTTCAGACCGATTCAAAGTACACAAGGTTTCATAAAAGTTCTAGTTACATCCACGTGATACTGAAAAAAGCCTTTGTGGATTACAAAAAATTAATAAATAAATAAATTACATAATCACTCAGTAACATATCGTCTCCAAAACATTCCTAGTTGACCGTGGTATAACGTTTTTAAACATTAAGACTTATACTTTAAAGTATGTTCCCGTACTGTTTTTAGTATCTGCTTATATTAATTGGTCAATCTTTGTTTTCATCTTACAAAGAATAATAACGTATACATACTTTAAGTAATAATAATATAATATAATAATATATTTAATAGAATTCTCCCATTCCGGGTTTTTTTAGAAACTATTTACATTAATATTAACTATTTACATTAATGAATCAAATAATCTATATAACTAACTAAAATTTAATATAATAACTTATGTTGATCTTAAAAATATAATCTAAAATGTCAACTGTTAAAACTAAGATGCAAAAAATGCTTTTTTAGCTGTGATATAAAAGATTTTTTAAGGTTTTTGCAGATTTTATGTTACAGTTAAGATTGTTCCAATAATGCATGTATAGCTCTATAACAAAATTAGCGCTGTCCTGCAGCAGACTTATATAATGGGATCTACAAACTGTCTCTTTGACGGATCTGCCTTTCGTGTACGTCCGACCTCTTGCTAAACTTTTCGCTAAAGTACCTTGGTGCCATTTTATTTAAGCATTTATACATTAATACTAGGTCTCTAAACATCAGAGTATCTTTCAGGGTAAACCAGTTTAGTTGATGAAGAAGTGGCGTTACGCGATCGAATTTCTTTGTGTTGGTAACAATTTTACATCCAAAGTTCTGAATTAACTGAATGCTTTTAAAACCTCGAAACTACTAACACGGTACTACTACTTATTACTTCCTATACTTGACGTAATCATTTCAGCCTCATCCCACAAGCATTATGCTACTCTCTTTTAGTTATTAGCCTCTGTGGAACCTGGGCCCCTTTTGGTAACAATGTCATTCGGATGAAGCCCGAAAAACTGAGAATGGAGAATTAGTTGCTTATAAGAACTAACCGTGACAAGAAGCCCGTTAGGGGCATGCCCTGGCGTTGTGATGAACACCAGAACAGCTGCAGCTAAAATTTACCAGAGGCAGCTAGCAGTCAAGGGGTAAACCTTGAAGTTCTGCAACACCGAAATAGCTACTATAACTTATAATAGTTATAAGGTCTATCCGAGACAGCTAGCAGTCCAGGGGTAAACCATGAAGTTCTGC
>ERZ1740055.271-NODE-271-length-12505-cov-11.161767_pt1 | contig 12505 bp, 11 predicted proteins | sample MGYA00581747_ERZ1740055 | MGnify/ENA primary metagenome ERZ1740055 (study PRJEB43018, sample SAMN04849739) | marine metagenome | isolation source: floating plastic debris | place: Pacific Ocean | collected 2008-08-28 | study: EMG produced TPA metagenomics...
GCTGGGAGCTAACCTATGATGGATTAGTGTCCAGTCCTTAAAGTCAGTAAATAGAATACCAGCATCTGCTGGGAGCTAACCTATGATGGATTAGTGTCCAGTCCTTAAAGTCAGTAAATAGAATACCAGCATCTGCTGGGAGCTAACCTATGATGGATTAGTGTCCATTCCACAAAGTCAGTAAATAGAGTACCAGCATGCTGGAAGATAACCCGCGATGGATTAGTGTCCCATCCAGAGAGAGTTAAGGACTCTCATTCGTGTAATACTATAAAAATTCAAGTTCAATGGGTCACTTTGTCTAGCTAGATTTAGTTTACCCAGTTGGTTAAAGTTAAATTTCTAAACGTGCTGGGTGGCCCATGGAGGGGTCCATGGTCCATGGAGTCGCGTCAAGTTTCCCATTTCTGTACATTTCATCAATTTGTTCCCTTCACAGGCACGTAGAACTAATATAAATGTGATGTTGGGGGACCCAGGGAGAGCGAGGCTGTAAAGCAGACGGTGTCCAAACCAAAATCTCGCTTCGCCTGACAGCAACAACGACAAAAAACTTTGTTCATTGGTAGTAAACCAAAAAAATGCTCACTTACCTATTAAATATGGTTTCTTTTTGGAGTTTTTGATACATCTCTTGATATAAGAATCGTAATAACCCTGAAAATGAAACATAAAACAGTTACAATAAAATTTAGTAACTCAACTGCCTGCTTTCAACGTAAATATTGTATAGTATCATCTAAATGAAGTTCGATTCTTATGCTGACTCTGAGTCGATAATCCTTATATGAGAACGGTAGGCTGCATGGAGTTGGTTAAGGAAGTAAAGGTATGAACGGAGAGTAGAGCGGCACGGATGGACAAATAAAAAATGAATGACCGAAATAATGGGTGGATATATGAAATTTAGACATCTCAAGATGCAGTTAGCCCTAGGACAGAGCAACAGTTGCGGTGAAAATATTTTAACCTTGAGTCGTCTAAGTTATGCGCTGTACCTAACTGCCGAAGCAGGTAAAAATAATTACCTGCTTGATTGATGATTGAAGGCTGACTAACTGACTGACTGACTGAGTAAATGAATGAATGAATGAATGATTTAAAAGATAAGCTAAAAAATGATATCAGATAATGTTAAAACGTTTTTGATAAACTTGACCATCTTCAGATTATTTTATGGAGAGTTCAACTTCAAAAATGGATGAAAGATTAAAGCTGAATACGTAAAAATTATTCATTAAAATGTTGTCTTCGGAATTCTCTAAAACTGTTTTTCAGTTTGCTACAGAAGAAGAAGGAGAAGGAAACTTACTTTTCCTCTGCCCAGTCGGGATCCATCCTGAAGAATGACAGTAAAATAAGATATTTTTTTCAAGAGTTTTTAATCCTTAAAATCTGATTACTCTTACAATGTCACTTGGTAAGTTTATCCAAAAACCCTTTTGCTTTCCTAAAGGAGCCATTTTGGCTCTTACCAGCATTCTAAATGTTGTCGATAGTTTCGTACACTTAGCAGCAAGCAACCATAAACAGGACTGATGGTGCAGAAAAGGAGAATAGCACAATGCATAATTATAGAAACTGATATTAAACATGAATGAATTCCTAGAACAACATTTAGTGGTTAACATAATTTATAATAAACAAACTCATCTATCTTCCTTTCTAAGATCTGAAGCTATTACCCTATAGTCCTTTTATGCTATCAGTAACTGATCTTCGTTACCTTTGAGAAACCCAGCCCAGGAAGAAGTATAAGATCCAATCCTCCTGTGGAAAGAGCCTCTTCTCGACTTCTGTCATCATCTGTAAAACGTACAATCATTCAACAAGTTTATAGTGAAATATCAGCATACACAAGTGTTGTATTCCAAATAATAACGTATTTTATTCACAATTGCAGATCGGGAACTCAAGGTATACGATTTGTCAACTGGCCACAATCCTATTACTTAAACTTTTTCTTCCTCTTAAGTCAATAACTCTTATTGCTCCGATATATATATATAGCGTGACCAAGTCCATTAGAACACGTTTCTAGTATAGTGGTTCAACGTTCTATTAATAGAATGTTTACATAAGTCTGGAGAGTTCTAGCAGTATCAAATCATTCTTCTATAGGAAAACTCTAGCAAACTATAAAAAGTTCTATAGCACCATCCGGTTTATGCTTGTTTCTGAAATTTTTTTCTAAAAGTTATTTCACCCCTTAGCAATTTTGTTTTTGTAGAGGTCTTTCAGGTCATAGCTGGTCCTGCAGTTTTTTTCAGCTTCTTTCTTGATTACTTTTGGATTTTTCCTCTTGTCAACCTTTGCTATTTACAAAATACTTTAAGGATGTTGTGCTTGAGTTTTCTCCCTTCTAGGTGGTATTTCAGAGCAAGTCTAGTCAAGGTCTAGAATCAATTTCTCTCTGAAGTACTTCATAGAAGACTCCAAAATCTTCTTTGTTAGCATCAACAGAAGCACAATATATTTGTATCACGGTTATAACAAGATCTTGGAGACACATTTGAATAGGAGAACTTATTGAAATGGAGGTTTTTGTTCATGCAGGTTAGGTACTAGATACAATTTGTGTTATTTTCTTGTGTAAATATTGTCACCTACCAGCAGGTTGTAGAATGTTCCAAGGAGTGAGGGGAAGGGACTTCATGTCTTCCAGTGAGTGTAATTTCAACATGTCCATGATGGGTCCCACATATCGAGGAATGAAGCACTCTCTGAATCAAAATGTTTTGAGACAGAGGTAAGGCAGTTCAACTAAAGTTCTCATTAACGACTTGTTAAATGCAAGAATCCTTTTCGACAACTGATACCCACGCCTTAAGGTTAGGACTATTACCAACTTACTGAATGTGCAGGTAAGATTATGCGGCCATATAATACTTTCTTAAAAGCCAGCTATCCTTTCTATTTACCTTTTTGGTAACATCATAATTAACAAAATGCTACCACTTGTCTGTTTTCACAAACCTTGACTTTTTATAATACATAAAACAAAAAGCACATCTTCAGAAAACTATACTCTGAAAGGCTCAATAATATACATCAGTAATGTGGATGAAAGATTTTACTTGTCTATAATTTTCAAACATCATATATATGGTATCCCACTAAAAACTGCTGTTCTTCCCACTTGGACCCTAATTGCAAGCCTAATGTTTATTGTTAATTACTTGTACAAGCTTAGTGGCATGTGGTACTGGCTCATATCTCTAACTTCTTTGGTATATAGCGTGGGGGGACTCCCAACTTTTAAGAGCAGGGATGCTTGTCAGAAAACCTCAATGGAACCCCTAAAAGGTACCAATCTGGGAGTTACTCAGGTCAATTTCAAACCCAAAGAGATTCACAACTATATTGATATGACTGTCATGCATATGGTTAGCATACTAATTAGGGTTACATCAACTTGAAACTGCCAATATATAATTTAATGCCTCTGTATGATACTGTGGAAGCCCTAAAAAGTACCACACTGTATGCAAATGTCAAAATTTTGTCTCTGGCATCCTAAGAAGTGTACATCAAATGCTTGACTTGTATCCTGAAAAAGTACGACAAGCATCCTCGCCCCAAAAAATTGGAAATCCCACCTTAGGGATATAAGCAGAGAGAGTCTTTGTTTACTCCAGGATTTGAAACTATTCCATCCTAGGTTAGCTCCCAACAGAAGCTGGCTCTTTTAACTTAAAACCTCATAAGAATGGAAAGCTAAATCAGGTTCGATCAGCAGAAAAAAAAGGTCAAACAACTATTCAACTTTTGGTAGAGCCAACAATTGCACCCTAGTAACTTGTGGCTGGAAGATAGAGATTTTATCAAGTTTGCAATCCATGCTACATTCACATAATCCTCATGTATTGTATGATTGATGTACATTAGATATAATTTAATGGTCTGTCAATACTTACTTTTTGGCCTCAAAGATATCCTAGCTTGTGGTGATGTCAACATTTAGGGAAAAATAATCATAAACAGGGAGCATTTAATATGAAGTGTTGAAGTAAACTGATGAGATATGTTTTCATCTCTTTTTTTAAAAAATTGTTTCAAAAATTTTTTTGGACTCTCCTTGATAATAGTCAAATGTTACTAGTCATTTTAAAGTACCCCCTGGACAAGAGCATATTTTTTCTGGAACCCTAGCCCCTTTTCTCATCAGTCCCCTTTTAACATTATTTTGCAAATGCTCCCTAAAAACAATGCATAAAAATACTTGTAACAATAAATCATCAGATTTGTTTCAAAAAACAAGCAAAAGAAAAAAAAGTACAGTATGACACCGCCATCAAAAATTTAGAATGGAACACACTCAGAATTTTTCAGTTTAGCACATTTAACATTAGTATACATAAATGCTTACTAGATTTCCCTCAAATAATGCTTGCAATTCTTTTGCATCATCCCATCTATTTTCAAAGATGACTAAAACATTTACTATATGCAACAAAAGAAAGCAATTTAAAATAACCAACACATTAATTTTTTGAAAATGACATTTTACATTGTGTTAGTTGCTTAATTTGTAGGACAGTCATGAAAGTTTCTAAATTGGATGACTGCTGTTTTTACACTACTAGTTACTTCAAATGAAATTTGAAGCACTGACATATCATGTAAAAATGTTTCCAGATTTATTATCTACAGTGCCGCTCAGAAACACGTGTACATTTATCGCCATCAAATCGCGAGCACAGGTGTGATCGCGATCTGCTCGCACCATGCTCGCGATCTGCTCGAATTTTGCTCGCGATAAAATCGCAATCATTGATGATCGCGAGCAGCGATCGCGAGCATTTTTAATCATTAACAATATTTTACAAAAGTGCACTACAGTATATGTATTTCAACTCGGAACTTCAAGTATTGACGTAACTAAACATTGTAAGGCAAATTTGTAGCCGTCATGAACACTCTCGCTTAATCAACATGTCGTTCTTCTGCTGTAATAAATTTTGTTATCAAACTTTGCGTTTTTAGGCAAGAAATGCTTAAATTCTTTAACCAAAAGCAATTTTATACAAACATTTTAACCTTTGAATATGTGAACTCTTAAATCAAAAACTATTTCTTTCCTAAAGAGTTATACTTTTTTTAAGCATAACAAATACTGTAACCGTCTATGTGTTACTTTTATTTCGGCGAGGAATGTTATCAGTGAGTGTGAACCAAGCTGTTACAGTCAAATGGTTTTCCTAAATTGTTTACGTTTCACTCGCATAAGTATTTCGACAGGCTGGTAAAATTGGTTAAATGATTCTTTAAAATTAAGTAAAACAATATTTTTTAAGTATGAGTTAATGCAATGATTGTCAAGTAACTAAAGCTTTGTCGAAAAACTTACTTTGAAACTTACCGCAAGGAGAAAGGACGAAAGACAAAGAACGTCATGTTAATTTATAATTTGTTAAAGCAAAAGTGCGTGTGATGCCTGTAAACTTGGCAAAATATTTGTCAGTACTAAGGACCAAGTTGAACTATTGCACTTTAATAAAACATTGTTGATGATTAAGAATGCTCGCGATCACTGCTCGCGATCATCAATAATTGCGATTTTATCGCGAGAAAAATGCAAGCAGATCGCGAGCAGGGTGCGTTCAAAATGCGAGCAGATCACGACAAGCCATGTGCTCGCGATCTGGACGCGAGCACATGTACAAGTGTTTCTGAACGGCACTGTAATTTACTAGTGTCAATAACGCTCAAATAACAAATGCAGGCATAATGACTCAAATGTAGCAATTAAAGGATAATCAAATTTATTTAACTATTGGTGACTGTCAGAAGCAGGGGATATAGCTGTAATAAATAAAAGCAACACTATAAATACTGTTAATAATAATAAATGTTGATTGACCCAACACACCTGTATGATGAAGCAAGTGTTAACTTCAGAAGGCATTGGAAGATAAACAGAAATCCTTTGGCTTGATTTATATTCATGTAGTGACTTCAACTGAAAATTTAATTTTCAGAGTTTACCAAAACCAAATTTATCAGGAGCGAGATCAGTAAGTAATAAACATTAATAAAACTGTCTCTACTTTTACGGCAATAATTTATTTTCTTCAATAAAATTTTAACTACCATTTGCAGGTTACTTTTTTCACAAATCTGTAGAACTTTTTATGCCACTTTTAATCTGACTCTAAATTGTTTTCTAATAGTGAGAAGGGGTGTAGCCAGATGAAGGGTGGGGCCAGGGGGCCTGGGGCCACTTCAGATCTTGAAGTATTGCTGATATCTTGCTTCTGTAGAGTAGTTATTTTTAACAAAACAAGCTGCTCGTTTCTGGACCATTTCTAGTTGCTTTGGGCATTTTTGGGTGTATGGCTCCCACACGGATGATTACTGCATAGACAGTTGGACTCTAGTGATTTGTAGAGTTGATTTTTGATGTCCTGAGTTTCATGATCGATAGAAGTTCTGTCTAAGAAATCCCAAGGAACTATTTGCTTTTTTGAAATGTGACTGCAGTGGATGTTCCATCACAGATCAGATGATAAGTAGACACCAAGATAAGGATAAAAGTGGAATTCCATTTAAGAAGTAAATTCCATCTACCATGCTTTGGACTATTGGTACAGTTGATCTAGATCATGTTGAAGAATATGGGCAGAGAATCAGTAGACTTCAGCTCTAAGTAAAGGATTGTATCATCTGTGAAAAGGCGAATCTGAGATTACACAGCATTTGGTAGTTTGTTGATATACAGCAAGAATAGCAGGGGACCGAGTACAGACTCTTGGGGTACACCAGAAAGCAAACTGCAGACTTCAGACTTAGTGCCATTCACAACTGTTTGCTGTGTCCTGTGTATTAAGAAATTCTTATTCCAAGTATGAAGTGTGCCTCTTATGCCATAATTGCTTAACACATGTAGAAGGCATTGGTAAGGAACTTTATCAAAGGCCTTGAAAAAGTCCAACAAGACCATGTCCACTTGTTTGCCTTTATCTATTGATGATGACAAGTCTTGTACTGTTAAGACTAGCTGAGTTTCAGTTGAGTGACAATGTCTAAATCCATCCTGAAAAGGCGAAAGCAGATCATGTTTCTCTAGGTGAGTCATTATATGGCTGCTAATAATGAGTTCTAGCAGTTTGTATAATACACATGTCAGGCTGATGGGCCTGTAGTTACTTGGGTTGTGACAATCATCTTTCTTGTGTACTTGTGTGAGCAATGGATGTCTCTAATCACTTGGCAGATCTCAAGTGTTCAGTGATTGTTGGCAGATTTTGCGAAGTACAAGTGTTAGTTCTTTGCTGGCATACTTCAAAAGACATATGGGTAATTGATCTGGGACAGAAGCTTCGCTAGGATTTAGATTGTTTAGCAGTTTAGATATAATCCCTTCATTGTTAACATTGATAAGTGCAATACTAGTGATGGGACTCGTGTTAATATTTGGAATACTGTGGAGAACTTCTAGGGTAAATACAACAACAGCAACAACTATTTTATTTCCCACTTCTTTGAGTACTATAATATAATAATAACAAAATGTTTGAAAAAAAACATTAGGGGTATTAGCACCCTAAAATAACTAAAAAGCTAAAAATACCAGGGGGCTAAGATACCAAATGTATATTAAATTACTAGGCTGGGATGGGCTCAAGCACATAACACCTCAAACACACAGTCACACACATACTAGACATACAGCAGATACTGATCATGAGTAGATCTTGTTTTGCACATTTGTCATGTCTTTATCAGTTGAGCAGGTGGTGAACATTGTCTTTCTTTAAGGGAGGGACACCAGTCTCTTCCTGATGTTTAGACTTTATATAAATCCAGAACTTTTTTGGGTAACTTTTCACATTGTCTCCTAGAATCTGTGATATATAATTGTTCTTTGCTTTGTTTATTTCAGAACTGGTTTCCTTCCTGTATGATTTATATTTATTCCACATGTCATTTGAATCGGAATGTTTTGCCGTTTTTCTTTCAAGGGGTGGTGTACGGCTACATGTAGGCTATGTTTTGCTTTGTTGTCATTGTTTTTTTCATTCATATGGTCAAGGTGTTGAGAAAACCAGGGGGATGATGCGAGGAGCGTATAGTGAATTGTGGGATGTGTGTCTCTGCTGCATTGATAATAGCTGATTTTAGGTTTACCCAGTTTTCTTCAACTGTGAGACTTTTGAAATCTGATATGAATGATTTGCAGAATTCATTTATTTCTCCATTATATTACTCTATATTTCCACGCTGTAAACAAATGTTTTCCTTGGAGGGTGTGGCTTTAACTTTATAAACTTGTTAACTTTTAGTGATATATGATAGTGATCAGAGATAACAGGTATGACAGCTATAAATTATCAGAGAGAAGATCAGGCTTGGTTGTCAATATTATGTCCAAGATATTGGCTGCTGTTAGAGTACAGCATGGAGGTATGCGGACTAGTTGAGTGAAGTAAAAATCATCTACAATACCCAGCAGGCATTGACATTGCTGTTTGTTTTGGGCATTCTGTGCCATGTCATGAGTGGAATAATCAATACCAGGGAGATTGAAGTCTCCACAGAGAATAATGGAGTGATTTTTAGCAGATTGTGTTGTGAATTCAATGGATATCTTAAACTGTAACTAATATTTTGAAAATAAACATATTTTGTTCTTGTATCATGGCCTTAATAGGCTTTTTATTGCCCCAATGGATAGAAACTTAAGATCAGACGCAAGTGAATTTCATACTTTTATTGTATCAGAAAATGATATCAAATATCTGTAATTAGTTCTTACTCTTGGAAGTGAGTAAGCGAGCTGGGAAGAGAGTCTTGTTCCCTACTAGCTGGAATAAAATACCTAATGAGTATCAAAACCGCAAGAAGTAATTTATTGTAAAATCTGAACATATATATTAAATAAACTGAAAAGCACATAATTTGCAATTCACTCGAAAAGTACAACAACAAAAGATGCTTTTTCATAAGTTATGAGACATCATGTGTTTGAAATTATCTGGACATCCTGTTTTTGATTGATTTAGCCTTATAGTATGATATTACAGTTATAGTTTATAACCACCTAGGAGGACGTGGTGTCTGTATCTATTTTTAAAGTAGATTGAAAGTGTTGAATCACCTTTTCAGTAATAACTCTTGACTCTCTTTCTTTTTTATCATCTGTCATTGCTGCAATTCTTTTCTTCAGTTCACGACGTAGCACTTTCTTTGCTTCATTCACTGCAAGTTGAGAACCAGACGCAGAGGCAGCCATTTTGATTTCGTTAAACACAGCACATTATTTCGAGACTCAAACAAAAGTTAAGGTCCGCTGATACGTCAATTAGCATATTCAGATATATCGGTCTTTCAATGCAGTCATGACAAAAATAAAAGAAATTCAAAGCTAAATACAAATCAAAATCGTAATAGACATAGTTTCAATACTTGTCAGATGTGAAATTCCACCAGGCGACTACACAATGACATGCAAGTTTGCTTGGAAGCTGGGTACTAGAATTTCTTGCTCATCAATCAACATTTAAGGTAGAAAGTATATACGTGGAGCTTCTCAAGCGTTTTTTTTCAATAATGTATTTTTAATTTCTATACTCTGCAATTTTTCCCAACGGCGAAAAGTTCGCCATGGATTTAAGACAAGGAATCGGTTTTCTGGCGACGGCAACCTCAGTTGCTTTCTTTCTTACTGGAACGTAAGTAAATCCACGGCCCACCGGCAACGGCAATTTTGATCTTTAAGATCATAAGATTTTGAATTAAAATTATCAGTCGTGAAATTTTTCCCCTCAAACACAGTTTATTGATGTTTGGACTTATTGTACCGTTTCAGGCAAGCGTGTTTGAAGATTTGGAGACAAGGCAATACGTCAAATGTTTCGTTCTTTCCATTTCTCGTGGTTTTTTTCAAGTAAGGCTTACACCTGTATGCACAATTAGATTATTTGGTTTTTAAGAGGACAATATTGACTTTTCTGATGCTGAGTTTGTTTGGATAAAATTTAACAATCAAATCAAGAAAAGGGTTAGTAATGTTGAGTTAAAGATGAAAAACTAATAATCATGCATATCTTTGTTTGAAATCTACTGTAATTTTTTTTAAAAATATCGCGGTACTTAAAATCAAATATGAAATAATTGATTAAGCCATTCATTTAAGAAATAAAACATGTTTTAAGTGCCTTCATAGTCTGGTGAAAACCGAGGCGAACGTTTGGGAGAATTCAAGGGCAGATCAGTGAAAACCCGAGACGTAGTCGAGGATTTTCACCTGCTCAAGAGTTCTACAAACTTTGCCGAGGTTTTCAACAGGCTATGGAGGCACGGACAACATGTTTTATTTCTTTTATAAAATTATTATTTTCATTATTAACAAAGAGAAAGACGATATACGAAGTGCATACTGTAAATTCTCACAAGTCGGAGACGGTCAAACAACATGGCTCACATCATTTTCGTGCTTCATATGAAAACACACTTGTAGACCAATCAAAATGTGCATACTATCCAAATTATTTTATAATCTTTCTTAAAAGCAATTTCTCAGTACGCAGACTGAGTGAGAGGTTTTTTCTGAGTTTTTAGTTATAAATCCAGGTTTTTTGGTGGCAAGTAAAAAGTCATTGATAACAGGTGTTTGATGCTGTCATCATCTTCATTTAATGTCCCTAGTTTCCCACTTCTGGGTTTTTTATCTTCTGCCATATCTTCTGTGATGTTTAACTTTCTCATGTCTTGTTCCACTATCTTACTCCAGGTCTTCTTTGGCCTACCTACTGGTCTTCTACCTTCCACTTCCAGCTCCATCGCTCTCCCATGTATGCTATTCTCATCCCTATATTTTACATGACTAATGCACCTCATTTTCCTTAATCTATGTTCAAGGTTCTCCACCCCATATCTTCTTCTGAACTCTTCATTTGTAATCCTGTCCTGCCATCTTACTCTTGACATGTACATCTTAACATTCTATTTCATTTCATCACTTGGAAGTTCACCCTTACTGCAATTCCTTTAGTCCCATTTTCAAAGTTATTTCCCATAATTACATTTTGCTCTCCCACATTTCACCCTACTTTTTTTTACCCCAGGGATCCATTAACATGTTTTAAAGATGGGAAAAGGGGGTCCAAAGAATTTTTTTGGGTCTGAAGTTTTGGCCAAAAAATTGATTTTTTTAGGTCTGTGAAAGTTGCCTGGAAATTAAAAAAGATTGTCAATGCAAAAACACTAACAGAGGGAATATGCAAAATGTAATACTGTAGGGTTTTTTAGGGTAGACCAATCTTTAAGTTGGGATTTATTTCGGTATTAAACATGAGTCTCAGTGGGACCCTCTCCCTCTTCCCTCCCTTATCATTAAAATATATGAATGGGCCCCTTTGGTCTGTTGTCCTTTATCAAAATCATTTCACTCTCCTAATCCTAAGTAATATTTCAGGGTTTTCAAATTGAAAAAAAGTAGCAGGAGGAAATTGTAAAGTAGCCGGAGCACTATCTCATCTCCGATGACGGCAGCCTTGTGGAATACAAAAAGTACCTGGTGCAAATGCTTGAAGTAGCCGGTGACTTGTGCCAGGTGCTGGCTAAATTTGAAAACCCTGATATTTATGTACCGACTTGGGTGTCTTTTTGCATTATATTGGCCAGGGCAAATTTTGCCGCAAAATAGACAATTTTTAGTGCATGTTGCATAGTATATAATTACATGAGCTGCGAAAGGGAAAATCTATGATCAAACATTTTTCAGTCTAACTTTAATTTTTGGTTTTCTTAGTTTCTCTACTTCATTTTACATTAATTTTAAAGCTATAGTATAAAGTGTTTTGGTAGATTGGATTAAATTAATAACCCAGAATATCAATTAAGCCCATAAATAAACCTTGATGGAAATTGATTTCTTTTTTTTTCTACAGCAATATCTTCTGGTGCAAGTATTCTATTTTAATAGATGATTTTGCATTTATGATAACCTGTGCCGTAGGAATCACAACTCAGCTCTTATATATGATGATTTACTATGTATTTTCAAGAAATAAGGCAAGTTTATAGATTATTGTTAGAAAAGGTAATAAAAGAAAATAAATACTAAAGAAATATAATTAACAAATGAATACACAAGGAATTACCTACTTAAACAGATAAACTAACAGAAATATCTGATGATGTTTTGTTGCCTGGCAAAATCATGAGTTCAGCTTAAGAATCCTTTCATTTTCATATAATATTAATATTAAAATATTCTAGGTAAAAAAAACTAACAGAAACATCTGACAGTGTTTCATTGACATAACAGCATTAAGTCAACCAAAGAATAATACGTGTACGATATAATTTCTACATAATTATCTATATCTATATATCTATATCTATATAATTTTATATATATATATATATATAGCAATTTAAATGGGCTTCCTGAGCCAATGAAGATGCTTGGCCAAAGCGAATCTTTTCTTTTTATATGCTTGTATACTGTCTTGTAACTGAATGACTAGAAATTTGTGAATTTTTAGTTTGGTTTATT
>ERZ1740055.272-NODE-272-length-12498-cov-31.155831_pt1 | contig 12498 bp, 11 predicted proteins | sample MGYA00581747_ERZ1740055 | MGnify/ENA primary metagenome ERZ1740055 (study PRJEB43018, sample SAMN04849739) | marine metagenome | isolation source: floating plastic debris | place: Pacific Ocean | collected 2008-08-28 | study: EMG produced TPA metagenomics...
GGTGTTAAAAATAAATGCTGATAAATAAAATGAATGAAATAAAGGGTGTTGTCAGAGACATGAATAAAGGGGGTTGTCAGTTTTAATAGTGATGTTTCCGTTACCTGTCAAAAAATATATAAAACGAGAGATGAGAGGAATGAAACATTATAAAATCATTGCAGTTGAACAAAAAAGAATTATTACAAAGTTTCTTATTCTCTAACAAGAAGAAGACTACAGCCATAAAAATGGAAAAATATCCAACGTTAAAAGTCAAATTACCAACAGAACATGAAGAAGAACAAGAAGAAGAACAACAACAACTGTTTCATCTTGCTGTTGATACCATACAAATGTATGATAATAAGACATTAAATTTAAATCATCTCTCCCAAGATCTGGAAAATGGAGAAGCTTATGAAGAAATACAGAAAACTACCATCAAAGAAGAAGATTTTTTATTGTTAAAAGAAACAGGAATGAAAACTATTGAAGACGAAATTCGTTTCATCTTTCATGGAGAAATGAAGCCCTTGGGTGATCTTCCATTTGAAGATTTAAATTCGATTTTAAATAGTTCAATATGGAAAAAATAGTAAAGATAATGAACAATTTGTGCAAATTTTTAAAGTTCGGGTGAACTAACACATATTTACGTCTATAAAATATAAGTCTAAAAATATAAAAGTGTTTATAAAAAAATGGAGACGTAAGAAAAAAAGAAAAAAAAGTCAACTCTCCTTCGAGCAGGATTCGAACCAGCGACCTAAGGATTACTACAGTGTACCATCTACAGTCCTCCGCTCTACCAACTGAGCTATCGAAGGTGTTAACTAACGACGAAGAACTTCTTCAAGCAATAAACTTTCGAGAAAAGTGTTATATCTTTCTTCTAAATATGGTTGATGAATTCTCAGAGACAATAAAATAACTTGCATGTTTCGATCTCGTATTCGTTATAAAAACATTGAAACTCTTTTATTAATATGTATTTTATTTTATTCTATTACTTATTGTTAATAAAAAAATCATACTATTTTTTTGTTCCTCTCTTCTTCGCAATATATTTTTCTTTTTATAGTATGGTTTGAAAAATATTATAGTAAATAAGATATTAAACAAGATTTAATTCTTTTTTTTTCTTGATGATATAAAATAGTTTAGAATAATTTTTAAAAAAAATGTTGTCTATATTTTTTTAGAATTGATATGGTTAGTCTAATACATATTTAAATACGAATAAAGATCATGATTTGTCTTGTTTTGAGAATTAAGAAATTCTTGTGATAAAGAAATGAAAATACCGTCTTTAATTTTTTCATATTGAGAATCTGGTTCAATGTTGATTTCTTCAATCATTTTCCAGTTAAATCGATTTACAGTTTCAATTCTTTCTTGTTTTAACGTTTTCTCTTCTATATTTTTTCCTTTTTCTTCTTCTTCTTGATACGTTTCTCCACTAAGCAGATAAAATTTATTTTCGTTTATCAATATTTTCATATTGTTTTTGGGATATCGTAAAATTGGTCCCTTGTACCATTCATTAGTCGCGATATCGTAGACTTCAGCTTGCGCTTCACATTTTTTTATTCGTGCACTGAAATCTGTGATTCCTCCAAAAAGATAAATATATCCTTGTTGGTGATCTACTATAGCTGATGCTCGACTTCGTGATTCTGGTAACGGTTTTAAAGATTTCCAAGTCTGATTAAGAGCATTATAACACCACATGGATTTTAATCTTACATTGTTTTTTTGAGTTTCTCCTCCAATAATGTATATTTTTGGACCCCAATTTACAATGGTAGCATATAAACGTTCATCATTCTCATCATTATAGTGTTCGTGTTCATAATCTTTTGGTACGTCTTGTAAGAGTCTGATACACGCTTTTTGTCGTTGAATCAAATTATTATGAAGAAGGATCTCTGACGAGTTATTAAAAACATTTTGATTGTATCCAAAAAAAAATTCATCATCTGATGAATTTTCTGTACCAGAATCATTTTCTGTACCAGAATCATTTTCTATATCATCGTTAACATCTTCGTCTATTATTTTGTTGTACCAGGGTAATCGGTGGGCATAATCGAGTAATTGATTGGAAGTATTAGCGGTAGCAATAGTCTTAATTATTCCTCCGGGTTTAATGCATGCTTCGATATTATCGTCAATATAAAATATAGAAGACGACAATCTAGTTGATTGGATTAATTTCCAGTTAGCGTATAATTGAGACCAGTTCTTCCATGATAACACGGATGTTGTTAATGAATAACTATTTAAAGATAATCGATGATAAGTTATTGCTTTAGTTTTATCATCTTGTTGTAGAGCAAGAGAGAATACTTTTGAATTGTCTATTTCTTCATCATCGAAAATTAAATTGTTTAAGGCAACTGATTGTCCAGTTTCGAGGATATATAACCAACTTTTATTACTTAATATAAATAAAACTGTATACGATTTCGGTTGTTTGAAATTGTTGATGATGCTTTGAATTTGAGGATTTTCTTTGTTTAATAATTTTTTTTTTAATGATTTTATGACGTTTGTGTGAAAGGGTTGTCTTGTTTGAATTAAAGGATTCCGTGCAAGGTTACTAATTTGCGTTAGATTGAGTTGGTCTAAGTCGAGAAGAGCTAAACATTCATCGAGTTTTTTATAATTACTTTCAGGTAATGAAGTAACAGATGATAAAACGCATTCGTTGCATATCCACCAATTATTTATTGCCATAAATATTGTATCTAGACACTTATTATCATTGCTTGTTTGTGTTTTTAAGATATTATAAAAATCCGTCCATTCTAAAAGTTGTATGAATCCCCAATCTACCATGTCTTTAAAGTGGTCTGTGATGAATGTTAGAGCCATTTCATGAATATTCAAATGAGATAGATTCTTACTATACATTAGAACTTCACATATATTTTTGGTACTGAGTTCTTGTTGTAAACGTTTTTGGATTTCTTGAGATAATAGATTTGCCAATAAATAATCGGACCACCAAAGAACTTGGAGAATCGTTTCCATATTGTTGTCTATAACTAAGTTGCCGGTGTAAAAAAAGTCTATGATGATGTTTAAAATTTGTTCATCTATATTGTCTTCTAGATCCACAGTATGGGTTTTGTTCTCAATGTAATTTTGATGATGAAACATAGTTTGAAAATATTCAGAACAAAATGAAAGAATGAGTTTATGCGCGTTTACTTCTATATTATTTTTCGATATCAATTTGATATCACATAATTCAGGACACTGAAGACGTTGACGGTTTAAATGTAAAAAAAGTCTTTTTTGATATGAAAGGTAATTAACGTGTTTCTCTGATAGAGAAGATGGTATTTCTAAATCTTGGGGTATAGAATTTTGTTTTAGATTATTTGGATTATTTTTCTTCTTTTCATTTAGGTACTCTTTTATCGCTTTTTGTAATTTTTCTTGTACCCAGGTCGATTGCTTTACTAAAGGTATTGTGATAATTTCCAGAAATTCATCGCTTGTTAGATTTTTTAATGATACAAATTCCATTAACCTTTCAAATGATTTCACTATTCCCTTGTTTGTGTCATTGTAACTCAACCACGAAGTGATACACTTTAGGATCAATAAAGGATCGTGTGTATAATTTGTTATAACTTTAGTTAAAGTACTTTCGTTATAAGCGATATGATAGTTCTTTTCTACAATAACTTCAAAATAACAATTGGTTATTCGCAAACAATCTTCTAAGAGAAAATCATTGTTATATTTCTCTGCAATTGGAATGAATTCGTTTATGTTGGTAATTTCTATCAACGAACGTCCTTTATTAGCTAATTCTTGATCGAGATTTTTGATTCGGAGTTTTTGGTTGATTTCAAAGTAAGGAATCAATGATTGTAAATCTTGACATTCGATGTTTAATATCCCCATGTAGATAAAATTCAGGATCGTTTCAATTATTTGTGGATCGTTGGTCCACACATCTTGGATTTCATTGACGTTATTTCCATGTTCAGAAAAATATGTTTGAAAAACATCTGAGACCGCATTTAGAACGAAACGATGAAAAGGGAATCGTTTTGAACCTGATATGATTTCACAGTCACAAGAAATGCGTTCTTGGCGTAATTTTTGTAAATATGAACAAAGTTTTTTGATATGAAATTCACATGGGTAAAGTTCATTCTCTTTGTTATTGTTACAGTTAGCCATGAATACGACTTTATTTAGAGAAAACAAAAAACGTTTATAATAATAAAATTATGTATAACATCTATTAATATAGGTATAGTACGTATCAATGGTTTATTTATTACGTATTTTGTAAAAAAACAAGACATTTAAAAACATTTAAATTCATTTATTGTTCTTTTAAAATAGATTATTATTTATAACAGAATAACTATTTTAAGCGTAGCTAAAATTTATTTTTAATTGTTCATGATAAAATAATTAGTAAACAAGTTCATCGTAAGCAATATACAATCTTATTTCAGTTACGTGAAAAATTATCCCAATTCAAATCTTTCTTTTCCCTTCGCTATTTTTTCCACTCAACCTTTATCAAAAAATAGAGAATGAAGAAAATGAATGAAGGAATTAAGAGGATGATCATAATGCTTATAATCCAGTATTTACATTTTCCAGCTTTGATGTTTCCTTTCTATAAAATGAAATAAGAAATAATATAAAAATATTAATATGATGATAATGATAATATTTATTTTTCTATAGTTTGAGAGAAAGATTCGTATACATTTTTATGATTCATTTTTTTTCCAATAAACAATTACAAAGTGGACAAGTGATTTGAAATTTTTTGTTATTGTTTAAGCATGTTTTAATCCATTTTCTAAAGCAACTTTGATGTACCATGTTTGATGTATGTTTACAATTTTTACAATCATTTAAATGCATTAATTTAGTTTTTCGTTTAAATAAACATATGAAACATTCAATGGGTTGAATGACTGATGATGATGTTTTAAGATAAGGTTTTTGACGACCTTTTTTTTTTGACTTTCGTAATTTCATCTTATATTCTCTCTCAGTAAAAAATGAAATGAATAAAGAATAATCTAAAGATCATGTTTTTTAAATATAATTTATTAATGATTTAATAATAAAACTTACGTAAACGAAAAAAAATATTTTCTACTTACTAGCATTGCATTGAAATTCTTAGATTCTTTTTCGGTTAGTTGAATTTTACATCGACAGTGTGGACATGTTATGTCCTCATGATTATCTAGTTTTGTTTTGATCCATTCATTTAAACAATGTTGATGTATTTTAACATTTTTTTCCTTGCAATTATTACATAAAATAATATGTATTAAATCCTGGGTCCGACTAAAATATAACATAATTGAATTTGGATTTATGTTTTCTAGACAAATGATACATTCCATAGATGTCGTCATTTTAAGTTATGATATGAAACGAAAAAAAATATAAAAATATAAAAATCTTTATATTAAAGTGATCTTTATCAATTAATTGACACGTAAAATAAAAATAAATCTTTATTGTACGTAAAGTGTATTACTTTTTTTATTTAATAGAATGGCAGAAAAACTTCTTAAAGGGTTGAAGGAAACGGATCAGAACCATGCATTAGCTTACCAGTTTGCATGTCTTTTGACACCAGCGAAACCTTATGAAACAAAAATGTTTCCATCACCTTCATATATGATTCAAAAAGATAACCAGTCAGAAATTTATGAAAAAGATTCTTTTGAATTTGAAATATGTAATTTAATGGAAAATTATCCGGGTATAGAGAATATAGTTTTATCTTCTTTTGAAAATAAAGTTCAAAATGTTTCCTGTAATAAGTTTCCTTTTGAAGATAATATACTGTTAACTAATACTGAAAAAAAATTAGGATTCAAAGAAATTATAGACAGGGAAATTCCTAAAGATTTAAACTTTTTACGTATTATTACATTACTCATTGAAAACATTTTAGAAGATTTTATTAATGATGATTATTTTTATTTCAATCAATGGACTACACAAATGAACAATTCACGGATCGAGTATTACTTTGCTCTTAATACAGTTCGACAATTACGTGAAAGTGCTATCATTGTTTCAGAATTATATCTTCCACAGATAATATATGATGACGATGATAGAGATATTGATGTTGATGATCAAAATGGAACATTACAAAAAATGAATCCATCTTTTAAATCAATCAACTCTATATTTGTAAAATGTGAAAACGATATAAATGCTGATAAAATGATAAATAAAAAGGAAAGAAAAAGAAGAAAAGTATGTCAATTTTCTGAAGAAATACAACGCTATATAACTAAATTCATTATTACTCTATTTCTTTTAAATAAAGTAATAAATGTAATTAAAAGGAAAGCGTATAAAGTAACGGTAATGGAAGATGATGTAAATAGAATTAAAACACTTCAAGCACATCTTTCTAATCTTCTTTATAAGATATATTGTGATTATTTTTCTATTATGATGATAACGAAAAGAAAAAATTAATAACTTTTTATTTATTCCCAAAAATTAAATACGAATCTATTAAGGTTTTTTTATTTAATAAATCTAAGTAGAATTGACATTTGTTTATTGTGTATTTTGAAAATGGATAAGATTTTAAGACGATTGAGAAGTATGTCAGAGGAACAAATTGATGAACAAATTAGAATTAAAGAACAAAAGAGAAATGATGAATATTATTTATCGTATTTTTCACCAATTAGACCTGTAAAAAGAGATTCAGGAGATTATGATGGACCACCAGGATGTAGTTATTTAGGCACAACAGGTTATGATAGATCAGGATGTAGTTATGATGGATTAAATAAATGTATAGAAAAGAAAATGCAAGAAATATTCAAAAATTTTTCATTACAATGTAATTTATTTTTTGAAAAAGACTTAAAATTAACAGAAGTTCGAATTGTTGATTATAAATTTCAAAAAAACGTTCCTTTAACTGAATGTGAGAAAAAATTAGGGTTTGATAAACTTTCATTTAAAGAAGTGCCTAGGGTGTTTAAAAAAGTGCCTATGGTTTTAAATATTTTACGAAATTTAGCATTACTTATTGATACCATTCAAAAGACATGCATTAAAGATTATAATTTTTTTGGTAATTGGACAATAAAAACAAAAAATTCACAAGTAAATTACAAGTTTGCTCAAGAAACAATTCGAAATATGTTTAGCAATGCTAAAATTTTATTAGATCTATACGTTAAACCGAAAAGTAATAGCGAAGAGGAGGAGGAAGGAGGAAAAGGAGGTAATCTTTCTTGGAATACTTATATATTTGAAAAATCTAAAAATGATATCATGTTCGATACAAAAACAATCGATAATAGTGAAGAAGACGACGACGATGAAAATTTAATGCATGCACAACGTCATATTTCTGTTTCAGTGCATGATGATATGATAAAGTTTATAATCGCTGTATTCTTTTTAAACCATGTAATGGACGATATAATTATATCAAGAGAATTTGAGCCAATCCCTCCTTCAATAGAAGATCGAGTCCGTTTGATTCAAGAACACCTTTCAATAGTACTTTACAATTTATATCGTAATTATTTTGATAGTAATTACGACGAACGGGGCCGTATGATTATGCCTAAATTTTAATTTAGTTAAATGGATATTTAAAAATCAGGAAATACTCTATATATAATCAACAATATAAACTCATGTTTTGTAATATTTATTTTATTTTTTTATTTAATACAAAATAAATCATCATCAGAAAAAAACCTTTCTCCTCATTTCGCCTTGAATTTGTTTTGTTTAGTTTCTTGGTTTTAAGGTATTTTGTAAAGATATCAATTGTTCCATCATATTAATAATTTTATTAAAATCATGTTCCAATTTGTTTATTTTGTCTTCATTGTTTAATATCTTGATTTGAAATGAGCTAAATGAGTTCAAAAATTCTATTTGTTTATTTTGTTCTATAATGAACTTTTTTTCAATGTTTGTTATTTTTTTTCCTTCTAAATCAACATTAGTGTCTGTGAAAGATTTTTCATGTGCATTGTTTAACATGTCTTTTAATGGATTTAATTTATTTTCGGTGGTTTCATTGTTTAGAGTTTGTATATTTATTGACTTTTCTGTATCTACTGGAATTGTTGTCGACTTTAAATCAGGAATCTGAAAAGAAAGAGATGGTAAAGGTGTTTTTGTTGTAGATAAATCGGTTTCTTTAAAGTTTGTAATAAAATCGTTCGAAAATGAAGATGGTAGTTCTTCAAATGTTTCTTGATCATTCTTCTTATATTGCTCTTTTAAATTTTTAAAATTAAATATCAGAGCATTAATGTGACCGTTTAGAGACTGAATATTTTGTTCGATTGTTGTTCTTCCAGAAGATGTTGTCATTATATCATCATCATCAAAATCTTTTTTAATTTGTTTTAAATTGGTTTCTATTTTGTTAAGATTTTCCATAAATGCCATAGCCACAAAGGGATGCGACATAGCCATATTTTTTACTTTTAAAATCTTTTAATTCTTTTTTTAAGTAAATGATAGAGGGGGTTTATATAAATAAAAATGACGTGACGTACGTGACAATATTATCTTTTTTTATCTCATGACATTAAAATCTAAATTTAAAAAAAAATCAGGTTCTCGTACTATTGGTTATTTATGTAACTAGTGATTAGAGAATATAATTTTCGTGCTCATTTTATAGTGAAATGGCTACTACAAATGATGTTCCTGAAGGTTATGATGAAAATTTTTGTAATAAAGAAGTAGAAGACAAATACAAATGCCCTATATGTTTTTTAGTGATGAGAGAAGTCGTTCAAACACATTGTGGTCATAAATATTGTCGAGATTGTTTATTTGATTGGATGAAAACATCGAAAAAATGTCCAATATGTAAAGATGTTTTAAATGAAAATCAAGTATATCCTGATAAATGTACTACGAATGAAATTCTTGGCTTGGAAGTGTTATGTCCTAAATTGAATCAAACATGTATGTGGAAAGGGTCATTGAAGCATTTGACTGCACACATTAACGATGAATGTTTGTTCACTTTAATGAATTGTCCAAACTATTGTGATCAACAGATACAGCGAAATCATATTGACAACCACATCAAAGATGTTTGTCTTAAAAGAAAAATTCAATGCCAACATTGCCAAAAACAAATCATGTATGTTGATATCTCGCAACATTTAGAAAATTGTGATTTATTTCCAATAGAGTGTGAATTATGTCACAACACTTCTGAAAAGATTCCAAGAAGAGAAATGGAGGAACATCTTAAACGTCAATGCCCTGCATCACAATTAAAATGTCCATTTGAAGTGATTGGATGCCATTTCCAGGACTTGCGTCATCAAATGGCAAAACACATACAAGAAGAAATGGTGAATCATTTAACAGATTTTGTGGCAGCATTCAATCTACCATTTTCTTCTTCTAAAGAGATCATGTTCAAGGATGTTTATAAACAATTAGAAGTACTTAAAGAAAGCATTAAAGAATATTCAGGTCCATCTTTAGAAACTATACGAGAATTACATTGTAACGGAACGTATATCTTTAAAATACCTCATTTTTCTCAAGAAATGGAAAGAGCAAAATATAATTTCAGTTATTCAATACATTCTAATCCTTTTTATACTAGTTCTTTTGGTTATAAAATGTGTCTTCGTATCAACCCATATGGTTGTGACAATTTTCGTGGAGAATCGTTATCGATTTTTCTTCATGTCATGAAAGGCGAATGGGATGATACCTTGACTTGGCCGTTTACTGGTCAAATCATTTTAACATTATTTGATCGAGTAAAAAATAAACAATTTACTGAGGTTATAAAAGCTTATAATAGTGTAGACGCTTTCACCAAACCCGAATCTCATGAAATACGCAAATCAAAGGGATTTGGTTTCTTAGATTTTATAAGATTAAATGTTTTAAAAAACAATTCCGGTTTTACAAAAGACGATGAATTATGGATTAAATGTATTGTTAAAGTAAACAACAATTAAAGTTTATTATCATCATTTATTTATTCATTTATTCAAAGTTTGATTTGTATAATATAATACAGTATTGATTTTTATTATATTAATAAAAACATATATTTTTTCTTCTATATAATGTTCCTGGATTTACTTGTGTCTTTTTTTTAAGTTCTTCTTTTTTTTAATATTCAATTTCCATGGGTTCACTTGTGTCGTCTTGCATTAAAGCATGATGTTTTTTAGCTTTGTTAATTAAACATTCACGTATAATATCAGCGTGACAAACGTCTGGTTTACAATTACATACTAATTCTATATCTTGGTTTTCATTAATTAATTTATTTAATAACTTTTGAAATGTTTCTTTAATGGTATTTTGAGTAGGCATTTCTAGCATGTAAGTAAACCAATAATGAAAAAGTCCAATCGCTAACTTTTTATTATTTTTTATATATTCATAATTTAGTTTAAATGGATTGGATAATGCTTTAAAAGAAGTATTATCTCGTGTTACAAGTACTCGATAACAATTAGGTGGTTTCAATTTGATCATAGTTTGTTCATTTAAAACCCGTACCCGTTTTTCAAAGGGATTTTTTTCTTTGAAAAAATATTGATTCATCTTCTCCCTTTCGTACTGCTTTCTTTCCTTTTTGCTTTCAAATAGTATTCTATCATTTTTATATATTTTTTATTATTATGAGTTACGTATCAATATTTTGCATATGTTTATTGTGTGCTGTCGTTTGTTCCTTAGCTTCTTCAATTAAAAATTCACGTATGATATCGGCATGACAAGCTTTTGGTTTACAATAGCATACTAATTCTATATCTCTGTTTTCATTTATTAATTTTTTTAATAACATTTGAAATGCTATTTTATAGGGATTTTTAGCGGAACTATTCTTCAACATATGGGTAAACCATAAACGAAAAAGGGCAATTACTAAATTTCGATCGTTTTGTATAAATTCATCGTTTAATTTAAATGGATTAGATAGGTATTTAAAATAAGTATCAGTATTTCGTGTTACATATACTCGATAACATTTTTTTGGTAGATACATAGATTCAATCATTGTTTGTTGATTAGAAACCCATATTCGTTCTTCGATTGGTTTTTCGAAAACACGTTGTTGAGCCATTTTTTTTACTATTTTATGAATTGAAGTTTGATATATTTATTAAAAATAATATGTCACGTATTTATAAGTTTATAAGACGTATTATAAAAACTTAGCGAAGAGAAAAGAGGAGGAAAAAAGAACTTTGGATTTATAATTAGATTAGACTTCCTTTTTTCACAAAAAAAACAATCATTAAAACCAAATGAAAAGATATAAAAACAAAATTTATAAACATGAAAATATCATTTTAGTTTTTCCTTCTTCTCCACTTCGCTTTAAGTTTCATATTTTTATTTTTCGATTAATTTACTTATTCTTTGTTTTTAATAATATATCTTTGATAAATGACGAATTATTTTTCTAATGAAAACTAAAGAAGAACGACAGGAAATATAAATAATCATTAAAAATATTGTTTCTTTGTTAGAATATTGATTGCTTAGGTTTGAAAACAGTAGTACTATGTATGCTTTTACGACAGGAAGATATGAAATATTGATTCTTTGTTAAAATATTGATTGTTTAATTCTTTTGAATAATTTAAAATATTGTTTTTTTTGGTTTAAAGATCACGGGGAATTTTAATTAAGATTATAAATGATCACGTTATATACATTACTAAAAATAACATACATGTAAGATATAAAATAACGAAGCGCTACAGATTTTCATTCATTCAAAAGAAGAAGCAGAGATAAAAGAAGTTAAAAGCGCTAGTTAATTGACATTTATTCATTTCATTTCAATTTAATGGCAGTCTACGAAAATAATCTTACTAAATTACAAAAACAATTAGATTTGTTGACTACTGTTTCTACTACAAGAAAAGATATTCAAGTTCAAGAGATTCACTCAACTAATACAAGTAATACCAAAAAACATCATCATGACGACGACATGATGCAACAACAAACTCAACGGCGTCCGCGACTTCTTCCTGTTATGAATGAAAAAGAGAAACTCCAAAACAAACTAAAGGAAAATGAAGAGTTATTAGCCAAGACATTTTCCGTTGTCAGTGAAAGAGAAACAGAAATACGTGGCTTAAAAGATGCTCTTAATGAAAAAGAAGGAGAAATATATGTCTTAAAAGATGCTCTTAATGAAAAAGAAAAAGAAATATGTGCCTTAAAAGATGTGGATGAAAGAGAAAGAGAAATATGTTACTTAAAAGATCTTATTCAAAAAACTCAATATCTTGTACAGGATGTCATTAAAGAATCTATGGAATTAAAAGAAGAACGAAAAAAAATAGATATGCTTCAATCTAAACCTTGGAACGAGCCATTACCACAAAAATGAGACCCAACATGATTATAAAATAAAAAGAACGATTTTTAAAAACTTTAATACCATATTATAATCCTTTGTAAAGAATTATTTACTCATGTTTTTAATTAAATAAT
>ERZ1740055.273-NODE-273-length-12491-cov-8.446928_pt1 | contig 12491 bp, 8 predicted proteins | sample MGYA00581747_ERZ1740055 | MGnify/ENA primary metagenome ERZ1740055 (study PRJEB43018, sample SAMN04849739) | marine metagenome | isolation source: floating plastic debris | place: Pacific Ocean | collected 2008-08-28 | study: EMG produced TPA metagenomics assembly...
ACCCCACAAGATAAATTAATCTTGTGACTAAAAAAATGAAATTCTAACCCTGCTTTATGGTAGATTATACTCCGCAATTAAAAGTAATGTGAAGGATCGTGTATGAAGAAATGTAGTTTTTGCTTTGGCTGTGTGAAGTGGGAAGGAGGGGGGAATAGTGGGTTACGAGGAGGGAATGAAGGAGAGCGGAAGTACAGGGTTCCTGAAGCTCAGAAGCCCACAAATTTAAGACTTTTTAATGTAGAAAGTCAAAAATTTTAATACCAATTTTTGAACACAAAATATAAAAAAATCATAAAAAGGAACCCTTAGTGAAATAACAACGCTTTAAACACTTTCCATGGTAGACAGGAAAGTATATAAAATCTATAAACTTTATAACCAAAGAACGACAAAAAAAACTCTCTTCGGAAACGGCAGATTCAGAGTGGTGTGGTGGTCAAAAACATGAAAGAAGCAAACGTCCCGTTAATTAATTGCTTCCGATATGCAAAAAATAAGTCAATGTTGTGTCAAGATCTGGCTGCAAAGAAAAACTCACTTTCATTACCATTACATATATAACGCCTTTTAAGACCTCAAAAAGAAATTCTAGCAAATTTAAGACCTTTTGAAGGCCTTAAATCTGCAAAAAAACAAAATAGAGACTTTCAATGACCCGCGGGAGCCCTGGAAGAAGGAAATGATTATCCAAGGTTAATACGTTATTGAGGTCTATTAAAATACCTGGCATTGCAAGATTCCTCAAAGCACTGAAGACTGCTTGTTGATACTTGAATGCATCCTAAAAACAAAAAAGATAATTTATTTTTACCATGAAATGTTTCTCTTTGCCAAGAATACACATGTTAAGGTCACGGTTTGGAGAACATTCCAGCTGGTAAGATCTCTGCCTTCGCACCACAAGGTCCTCAGTTGGATCCTCAGCTTTGCCGAAATTTCAATATTTGTGCCCACTTCTGTTCTCCCTAAGGTAACTCAACTTTCTATCCTTCTGAGGTCGCTAAATGAGTACCAGCATGTTGGGAGCTAACCTGCGATGAATTAGTGTCCTGTCCAGGGGGAGCTTAAATATCTGCTTAACATTACAGAAACCGACGATAAGCACTTGCTTCACGGACCATTTAGCTTACAAAGAATTTAGCTAGCTAGCCACTTAATGGTGTTCGTACCTCTTTTCGGGCAGACGAGGACAACAAACGTAACAGTTCTTTATAGACGCCTAATTCCACCAGTTTAACACAGTTTTCATCTACAAAAAAGGCAGCATTTTGTTAAAGTAAGCATGTGAGTGGCAGCAAGCTACTGCTCTAACAAAGCAGAAAAACCATTTCCAAAGCAGCTAAATACCATCATAAACTGGTACTCATACCAAGTTTAAGCTATGGTGACTTGAGAATAAACGCCAGCCATTGTAAAAAAAATTCATATCTAGTTTCAGTTCTTCTATTTTAATCATCAATAAATTTTCTGTCGTGACTTTCCCAAGATTTGCGAAAGGATGAATTAAAGATGTAGGTTCATTCTCAAAGGCAAACAAAGATTGTAAATTCTTACATTCACTTGCTAACAGAGCTCTTAAAGGAACTGCAAATTAAAGTAGTGATCAAGTTTTCCCTCTACCCCAACGAAAGTTCCTGGGATTCAACTGGCTAGGCTAGTTTCTAACCTGTTCTTGCAAAGTTTCCCATTGCCAAGGCTCCCGAGATCTCCAAATATGGTATTCCACACGAAACCCATGATAAACATTCTTTTAAAACAACACCATTTCCATTGTTAAAAAACGTCTTCATACATTCATCTACAATAAAAAGGCATAATTATTGTTTAAGAACAACTAGGAGTTATTTAGCAATATGGATTGGTTAATAATATCAATGATACTGAAAATAACAAATGAGCGATCCACTAATCTGAGGTTTTCAAATGAGACAAATTGCACTTTGATAATAAATGCAGTTTCCAGCTTTATTGATAGAGAATTCTATTAAACGTTAACCATTTAGGCTTGGAATATCTCACAGAAGCCTTGTTTCTTTTGCTTGGTTCAAGTGGAAACACGTTTAGTGGGCGCAGTCTTTTATGGGTATGGAGGGGTTTAAATCTTTAGAAAAAGTAAGAAGTAAAAACAGTAATTACAGTAGGCAAAAAAAAATCCTGTTGATATTGCAGAAATGACTAGTAGATGAGTTTATGTGTTCACGACCAACATGAAACCAGACATTTATATTAACTGGAAAATTAGGGACATGATACTGGTACACATGATGCACATGATACACAGGAAACTGAAAATTCAAACTGGGATAAGGATTCAAATAAATACGTATTTGTGGTCCCTGATAGTATAATGGTTAATACGTCTGACTAGTATACAGGGAGACGTAAGTTCGAATCCCGCTCAGGGTAATCAACAAAATTTTCTGATGAATACGTTGGAAAGATTAAAACATATTTTTCTTTCTTTCAGGATAAGGATTCTAATCATGAGTTTATGAAACACAAGTTTCAAAAAAAAAATTAAAAAATTTCCTTTTTGAGCTCCTGAAACAGCTAGAGATCTTCAAAGCGTTTTTCAACATCAGCAATACGAATTTTTTTCAGTTTTCAATTCTAGTTGCATAAATTCGATTAGAGAAAAGGTAAAAGAATGACTAATTTAAGTTCGGAAAATCAACACGTCTTACATCAGCTGACTCTGGCGAGAATGGATCAGTGTGGTAACAACAGTAAGAAATGAGACACACCTTCCACCAAAAGCAGGACAACCAAATCTGCAGCGAGTGATATTCTGTACACAGACTCGTCATCAGTCAGTTGTTTAAATCTTGATACAATATCAACCAGCGTTTCTCCACCACGGGATTGGACGAACTCTCTTTTGATGAAATCTGATGTGAAAAGGAAATCGGTTCAAGTGACAAGAGGAATCTTTCTGAATATATTACATCTAGATAAAATTTGTTAAAAATTAAAAGATGAAAGCTGAAAATATACAGTTCAAGTAACATCATTGATACAAAAATCTATTTGTATCTATCCGTCAGTTTATTTACCCATACATCCATGTATCTATTCATCGATATTCTATCTATCTATCCATCCGTCTTATATATCTATCTACATGTAAAACGTATAAAGCTAGCAGATGTGTCCTTATTTTGGGGGCAGAATCATCTTGTTAAAATTGGATGGAATAATTATCTTAGGTAACTAAACATCTCAAAGATAAAAACGTGCTGCAAGCAGAAATTATTAGCATCATTAGCTGAGTCAGAGTTTGCTTGGGTTTAACAACCCTTCATGCAACTTCTTTTTACATCCAGATTAGTTAACTATGATTTATCAGATTTATCAGTTAACTCTGAATTCAACGGGGCTGTGTCAAGACGATTTTGTTGTTTTGGGTCATTTTTTTTTGCTAAAATTGTTACCTATTTTACTTATACACAAAATGTTCCTCATAAACTGTGAGGTGAATATCTAATGGCGTGTTTTAAAAACGAGCAACCATAATAGGTTTTTTGGTATTTTATATTTTTGTGTTAAGTTTGCATCACACCTTGAAAAAATCGGCCAAACCTTTTCAAGTTTCAATCCATTTCCTTCCTTGACATCCGTAGCAACAAGTGACAGGAAACAGAATAAAAGTCATAATATAGACTTAGATAACAAACCTAGACCATTATTTTTGGAACCATTTGAGGGCAAGACATATTTGGGATTTGAAAACAATGCTAAAATAGCGTGACATAGCCCTGTAAGTGATGCTCACAGCCCAAACTAATTGCATATATTTCAGATAACAAAATGTAGATTTTAGAACGATTCACTGAACTGCATTTTGAAAAAATTAATACAAAAAGAGCTAGTGAAAACCTTCAGAAGGGCGCCATATTGCACTTTTATCATGAGCTCAGAAAAGTTGCTTGCCTATGACATCACGTCAAATCGAAAATTCACACTGTTTTTTTCGCGAAATTATCAAATAAAACAGTGAGATTTACTCGACGTTCGGCATCCTCTCAATGCCATTATCAAGATTAAAATATATTAAAATATATTTTAATCTTGATAATGGTATTTGCCGAAACGTCGAGTAAATCTTACCGTTTTATTATATATTTGCTTGTTAGCAAAACTTTATTAATTATCAAATAGAGACGTTATTTTCATATGTATAAAGCTATATCTGTTTAAAAATAACTTTCACAAAAGAATTGTAGTCTGTCAAAAAGAATTCAAAGTTTGAGCTAGCACTTTTTGTTAATTATTTCTAAAGACACGGATTGAGGAATCGGCATACAAATCAAATTCTGAATTCCCAAAGATATGCAGTTTAGCACATCAGCTACATTTTAAACTGATAACTGATCAGCGCTGATCTACATATCTCCTGTCTTAGAAAAACAGGTTTATAACGGTCACTCATGGTACCACAGAAACATCGTTTAAGGAGTTCAGAATTTAATGTTCAATAAGACTTAATTTAAAACTAAGTGTCAAGAGTGAAACATATATACTTCAAGACCTAGTCTATTCTGGGTCAATTTCACTCAACTGACAATTGCACTTTTGACTCTACATAGATAACAAATGCATGCTAGCACTAAATTATCACAGCCACCAATATGGACACCAAGACCATTTTGCCAGAGGGAACTATCCCTCATATCTACCACAAACTATATACAGCAGTTTGTACTATCTTTGCTTGCGATTATCTTTCCCCCAAATCCCATTTTAAGTATCGCGCTTTTACTGCAATTTTGAGAGTTGGCGACAAATTTCACCAAATGTTGGTATAGAGATCCAACTACACTGATAGTAATTGTACAGACATCTTGATGATCGGGTAAGTAGAATCTGTAAGTATCACGCTTTCTTTTTCGGATTTTTTGCCATTAGATATCATAAATCTACAACACAAATGCTCTTACTAGCAAAGCTAGTACCTCATTTGAGCATGCATTTAGCAGTTTCTGCGGTGCTAAGCTGGAGTATAATCCATCGTAGGTTAGCAACATGCACACACTGGGATTCGATTTACCAAAGATGAAGAGGAGCAAACAAATGTTAACACTTAGACGGGAAAACCTGGGACTTTGCCAGAGACAGACATCTTACCAACTACATCACTGACACCGCTATGCTCTATATCTCGATCATTTCATGTATCAACAGTCTAACCGTATGGTTCAATCAACTGTAGGTTGAAAAATTTAATCATCGCTGAGGAAAAGTACATGGCAATGATCAAAGTTTTCAACCTAGAGTTGGTTGAGCCATGTACTTCACTTCCATAATATTTTTAAAAATTAGTCAACAAAAACACCATTTTATGCAACTATTTCTAATAATTATGTTGATAATAAATGAGATAATTATAACTATTTCAGATTTATATTAGTGCACTTTTCATACAGATTTTCTCAAATACGCTTTACAATCTTGAACAAATTTGACAGTCAAGAGTCCCCTAAAGCGGCTCATATTCATTTAGATATTTAAAATGGTGATAACGAAACTTGGAATATCTAACCTTAATTAGCATCGAAACTTAGCAGTGATTAGGCATGTAGTTGAGGTAAAAAAAAACAGGTTTTTGTAACGAGACCGACAGGATGGTTACATCAGGGTTGTTCTATCGCCATTAATTAGTCACATGGAGAACCAAGTTTCTCTCCTGAACTACTTAGGTTTGAAGGCTATCAATGTAAGTTCTATTGAAAGTGAGCAGGAACATTCTGTTATTGGAAATGAAAAGCTTTGTTTAATGAGCTACTCACCGTCTTGTAAAACAGTATTCAAAGCCTCCAAAACTGTATCTGTTAAATCGTCATCAACGCTTTCTACAACAATTCTGGCCAATACTTCACCACCATGGCTCTCTCTGAAGCTGTCTCGTCCCTTTTCTTTCAATGAAAAAATAGAAGAAATTCCTTGGTTTTGTGAAGACAATATACGTTACTAACTGGCGACATTGAGTAACAAACTTGTCACCAAATCTACCCCAGGATTCTTTACCTTACTCCTGTACTTACCATTGTAAAAGAATACATTCAACCAATTATACTCTACGGATTCTTTACCTTACTCCTGTACTTACCATTGTAAAAGAATACATTCAACCAATTATACTCTACGGATTCTTTACGTTACTTCTGTACTTACCATGTAAAAGAATATATCCCATCAATTATACTCTAAGGATTCTTTACCTTACTCCTGTACATACCATGTAAAAGAACATATTCCACCAATTATACTCTAAGGATTCCTTGCCTTACTCCCGTACTTACCATGTAAAAGAATATACATTATACCAAAGCTACCCGAGGATTCTTTACCTTACTCCTTTACTTACCATGTAAAAAGAGTATCGTCCAACAAAGTCTCCTTTCAACCATATTAAGAAATTAACAACTACTTTCAAGTTTTCTTCAAAAAATGTTTTAATAATCAACACTCCCTTCCCTTCAGCTTAATCTATAATTCTCATTCTCTCATTATTCACTTCTCCAATCCATAACCATAATGAAATTCATCAACTTCATAAAGATCTCTACCCAAATGACTATTAAAGTTTATTCCAATTAAAACTTTATCAACAACCACAACTCTATCTATCAACTCAAAAATCTCCTCCTTTTCCGAATCTACCCGACCAAAAAGCAATGCATAACACGATCTTACTTCAAAAACTTTTAGACTGATAACAATTGTTACTTTCATCAATCTATCCCGACATCAATCAACCAACCGGCTCTAGTACACAGACCCCTTTCTCTGTTTTAGATCCATCACACCTGATCAACTTGACACCATTTTCAATCAATGAATTCCCTTTACCTTTTTACCTATAATCCTGAAAACAACATACATCCAAAAAGCGTCCCATTATTTTCAAAATTTCGTCAGGCCTTTCAGTGGGCAACCCAACATTCAGAGTGGAAAATAAAAGACAGATTTAGATTAGTAGTATAAAATGTATGGTGGTGAAACTGAAATGAAAACCAAATTTATCTTCTTAAGTCAATTTCTTCTTTTTCTGCATGTTTTGCTGGGAAAAAGAATGAGCTAATGAACAGAAAAACAAAGGCGACCTCTCTATACGTGTACCATCCCCTCTTAACAAGCTTCCCTCTACAACAAACCCCTCTCTCTATAATGTCTCCCTCTCTAATAAGTCCATCTTTCTAACAAAGTCACCTCTATAAAAAGGATCTCTTTGTAACAAGTCAGCCTTTACTGGAATCTCCCTGGTTATCAAAATTTTAATGATGTATATTATTTATAAGTATTCTTGACGTTCACGTGATGTCACGTTCTGTAAAATAAGAACTGACAAACTGGAAGTCAGCCATGTTGGTGGTAAAGTGCACTACTGCATAATCATGCTCTCTCAGTTCGTATTGTGTCCAAACTTTTGAGCGTTATCTCAATTCTTCTCTTAAAAATGCCATATAATTATGCCGTGTATATTGCGGTCACAACACCAAACGTGACAAAGAGCTTGGTTTTTTCCGTTTTCCATCAATTATAAAACATCAGGGTGAGGAAAGAAAAGTTCTGAGCGAGGAGAGATGCCGATTGTGGTCAACGACATGTCAAGAGATGCTGGTGATCTTATAAAGGAACAACTTGAAAGCACGCATGTTTGTAGCGATCAAATATTCATTTCATTTCAAGTAAGAATAACAGGCTGTTGTTACTTCAAAACGTAATTCATAAAAAGGTTTTTGCGTTTGCAGCATGTCAAAAAAAAAAACATGTTTTGTCCTTTTGACAGGTCGGCCAGCAAAACTATAGAGCGTTAGAGCTGCCATGTTGGTGTACTCTCAACAAAAGAATTTTTATGATTTCTTTTGTTTGGGACACCAACATGGCCGCTATGTCTATTGTCTTTTGTGTCTCTTGGGATTGTGTGAAAACGCTCTATATGACAGATTCTACCCCAACTCGGCGCTATACAAAACATTGGCCATAACAAATTTTCGGTAACTGTCAATGTTGTTATGGCCCAACACAGGAGAGTTGCAAAGCGAGCTAAGAAAAAGAAATTCACAGATGAACAGACAAAGCGATGTGCATGCCGAAAAGTTTGTACACGACAAGGAAGAAGCTGAAGAGAAAGTTCGATTAGCAGAACGTGAGTAAATTCGCGACTATCATTTAAGTCTAGTCACTTTTGTTTAAGTATACATGTTTCATCAATCATCTATAAGTTTTTTGCCCTTCGCAAGCTTATATGTTTATTTCTGTGAAAACTCAAACAATTATGATGACAAAAATTATCATTTATCTCAGGTCGCAAGGCAGAGACATGCAAAAGCTGCCAAACCAAAGAAATACACGTAGATGATACTGAATGCCAAAATGTCTTTACTGGAGAATATTTGGATTTATAAGCGAAACTTGTGTTTCAAAGACATAATCTCACAGAAAGAAGAGTTGAATGAAAAACTGCGACTTGTAAGCTTTCATCTTTTGCTTCGTTGCCCATGATGTTTAACAAGGTAATTTACAATATCTGAAAACTTATGGCTGGTAATCGAGCAGGATCTATACAGATCAAACCCAAATATTTTCTCCTTACAATCGTTTCCGAACCAATTAAACTATTATTATAATAATCAGAAAACATGGGAGCTCTACTATCTAGACACGTTGTTTTCTGCTGCCATATTGGAGAATGCCAGACCACCAACATGGCGGAAGCCGATTTCGTAACTGGTTTTCGTCACGTGTTTGAAAATCAAGAATTCCAATGCAATCTGTACCTGACAGTGTGAGAGACTGAACTGCAGCCAGTGCCATCTTGGTCAACTCGGGGTTGGATCTGATGCTGAGCTGAGCAAAGTTCAGAAGTAGTGGAATAGCATTCAGTGACACAGACAGTGTCGCAACAGTCTCTGAAAATTTGACAACCAATATCAAACAAAAATTTTAGACAAACGTTTTTTTCCCCACAATTATAACATGCATTCTAAGTCTAGAGTTACGTCTTCGACTCTCTGAGTTTCATACAATCATATAAGCCATGACGATTTAGTCAATAAAAATTTTGCGTGATTAGAAAAATAGGATCATTTTACAGCATATCTTTAGAAAGGCTATGTCAAGTATAGATAGCACAAAAATTAATGTGCTAGTAGCTAGCTAAAAGCCATGATGGTAGCGGGCTTTACCCCTTAAATCTACGATATTTTTATGGCTACATAAACAATATAGTGCATACTTGCCTCAGTAGAGTTGAAATACAATTCTGTAACAAGTGTTTGGTACAATTCATAAATTACATTTGGTCTAAAAAGTAAAACCTGAACCACTTTAATATCACTTTTATAAAATACTGTGAAGGGCTGAGGGAGGAGGTAGGATAAACTCTGAAACTGTCATACTTTGATAACAGTTGAAACTTGTCGTAAACTTGATGAAAGCAATCAGTTGAGGTCACAGTTAGGTATGTATAAGAATGGGAGTGGAGGATGTGAGAAGCAACTGTAGAGAGTCCAAGCATTAACTTCTAAGTAAATTTCTCCCAGTATTTATCATTATTTTATCTAGTTCCCTGGAAAAAGTCAACAACCTCCATAAATCCAGTAAGTCTAAAAAACAGACAGCAGTATATCTACTGCAGCTAAGCTCATATTTGCTATAACAATTTTTGAAAAAACAAAAGTTCTCAAACTTTGTAGTCCAAAGTTATGCCACACAGGTAATCATTTTTGTGTAAAATATACAATCATGTATTAAAGAAGCAATGAAGGAAATGGTGGTTGATCCCTGAAGCTCCACACAACATTCTCAAGTGCTCTTCCATGTATTTGAGAGGTCGGGAAAAGTAACTTTACTTGCCATTCGCTGATAAAAACCAGCAGAGAAACTACGAGGATGAGGAATGTTTGCCACTGACAATGATTCACTGAATTGTATCGAAATAGATGGCATAAATGACCCATCTGGCCCTCAAAAAACTGTTGATTACAAAAACTGCTTTGGTGTCAGTAATAACTTTGAATTGTCGGAAAATAGATTCAGTACATTTTTCTTACCACAATCAGTTGAAGTGTTTAGCACAGCACCACATGCTGTCATCTCTATCTTATTATCTTTACTAGGATCAAAATCTTTTTGTAAACTTTCCAATATTGTGACAATTTTCTCAATTCCTTTGGATTCTAAGACAGCTTGCCTAGCTGAATCTGCAAAATAAGAAGACAAAACCCTCAAGAGGAATGCACAATACCATTGCCCTGTTCTTACGAACATGTGTGCTTTTTGAATTACTGAGGATTTTTCTATCTAGTCTTCCCATAATTCTCACTTACTTACTTTCTCATCAATTCCTTATATGTGCAATGCACAAGGACTTGAGAAGTTTCTATAAATTCATTCATTACAACCAAAGGTTTTGTGACAATGCAGCTTAAATAGCTTTTTTAATATTGAAAAAATGGTAAATTGATGCATATGCTACAATTGCTGACACCAACAGAAATTAAAGAAGTTAGAATTGGTGAACACATAGACAAAAGTAGTTACAGTGTATTACCAGAATTCTACTTGAAGGAAACCCCCTCCCGCATTTAAATAGTGACAGAATATTATGTTGCTGTTATTTTATCTTATAACAGAACGTTAGCTTCCTGCTTTTAATTTTAAAAGTCCATGACTGTTAGTGGACCGTTTCCCACATAAGAACTGAGGACAAAGATCATCAAGTTCCAAATATTTCGAAGATTTCACATTTTTGTCATTCATGGCTACCATCCTATCAAACATTAATTGATTTTCATCAAGTTTCTAGAAACTAAAGCAGTTTATTATTCAGGCCTAATTGCATCTATGAAACAGAGTTGTCCCAAAGCACCTCAAATTTCTTGATGTCTTACTTCCAAGGCAGAGACTTGAGTGGAACTGGTCGAGCTTGAAAAACAGTGAACAATCCACAGACCTAGTGGTAAAAACTTCTCGATTTTCCCTTAAAGTGACTCCTCATGGATTATTATGTACCACTATGCATGTTCCCCTTGCACCATCTCCCAATGGGCAGAAAAACCTTTTTTATCAAAACTTTCAACAAGAGGGAGAAGAACTACAGGTAGAAGTAGATAAAATGTCCATATTTGGTTTCACAGGATTCCACATCTACATTTACAGCAGGACATTAGTCATAACCTAATCATAGCCATTCTAGGTTCCAAGAATGGAATCCTGCCAACAGATGCCATGATCATGAGTATGTAGCAATGGGTGACCTGGATGAGTGCAAACCACTGTGAAACATCTGGCATCAGGAGAATACTCATATTCAAAGCCTTACCTGTTTGCCTCATCCAGACATAGAGGAGCTATAATATATCTAACAGATGTGTTCCATTGAGCAATTATGGCCCCTTCCAGTGACTTTACTGATCAGAAGGTTTATTTGCTTATTCTAAATACTGTAGCTGCCCAAGTAAAAGGTTGGTTTTCCACCCTTCCAACTTCCTGCCATGTTTTAAATGAATTCTCGCTGATCTTCATCATGATCTTCATCATGGTTTTATCATGTGTGTCCACTGAGTCACAAACCTGAACAACCTTTGATTCGAGATACTGTATGACCCCCACAAACGATAGCTTGGTCTAAACCAGAACATCAACAGCTTGGTAGGAGTATCCAACAGATACTGCCAAAAGAATCACTTGAAGAGACTCCCAGTAAATATGCTACTACCTCGACATCAGAAAATAACTTACCTTTGGGCAAGTGCCATTCTATTCTAAACTTCTGCTGGGTGTATGCCATTGCCCTTCAGTTACATTGTGGCAGTCATTTGTGAAGCATTTTAAAGGTTCAGTATGGTTTTCTTTAACCAAGAGGCTCTCTCTACTAAAGGTGCAAAGTTAATGCCTATTAAAATGGTATACATTGTGTTTTGCCTTCAATTTTCAAAAGAATTTATACAGCTATGGGGTGAAAACTGCTGCCACCTCGCAACCAGCCAAATACAAATCATTGTTGAGTTGAGTATATAATGCTAACAAATACATCTGAAACAAGAAAGTGGAAGAGACGATAGGGCTAGGGGCACGGCCTTCAACGTATAGGCCACTGGCCATCAAAGTAAATAAACCTATGCAGTGATAAACTTCCTGTTTCCACACACTGACTTACTGTGGCTTACAAGATCTATTACTAACTATATAGCTTGACACAAGTTACAGCCTCTGCCACTTACCTTTGAACACATAAACCAGAAATACAAAAAGCAATTATGGTTCTTACCATTTTCATAACTCAAATTCCCAACAGATCTTAGAGCTTGTAAAACAACCTTTGTGTCATTGCTATCAAGAAATGGAACTATAGCTGAGACAAAACCAGAATCAACGCAGCTTTTTCGTAAAGGTTCTAAAACACAAAAAGACAAAATTTAAATTGTATTCAAATGGACGATTGATTAGCAGGCTTGTTAAGATTTTTAAAACATACACAACAA
>ERZ1740055.274-NODE-274-length-12485-cov-7.443604_pt1 | contig 12485 bp, 4 predicted proteins | sample MGYA00581747_ERZ1740055 | MGnify/ENA primary metagenome ERZ1740055 (study PRJEB43018, sample SAMN04849739) | marine metagenome | isolation source: floating plastic debris | place: Pacific Ocean | collected 2008-08-28 | study: EMG produced TPA metagenomics assembly...
TACCTTTGACATTGTCACAAAAAATTGAAGTGCGGTTATGCTGTACTTTTCCCTAAATACGTCATAAAACCACATTTACACATCGAAAATCACCGCATAGTTTTGCGGATTAATGTGACTATTTTATGCATGGTTGGGGCGAGTATATATGGCGCTTGGATTATCGAGATTCGGATAATCAAGGATGCAATGTACTGAGAAATAGCTCCTAAAACATCAGCTTCAATTTTGTCAGCAAAGAGTTGGCTTAATAAGAATTTAACAACTTATTGATTTACCACATATAGAAGACATATCTTGCAAATCAAAGGCCCCGAGGGGAGGAGGAGAAAAGCAAAATAATTATTTGTTTCGACATTTTACCGTTTGCTTCGCGGGCTAGTGAGTACTAGGAGATGTCCAGTTTTTCTTATCAGCCATCAGTCATTGTTGTTATTGTTAATCTAAGTATATTGAACTTGAGATTGTGAGACTCTAATTTAGTGTCAGTTCGTGTTGTGTTGCACTTAATTCAATGAAAATTCTCTCCAAATAATGTTACACGAGAACTTGTTGTGATTTATAATTATACTGCTGCAGGTCTCCTGTTGTGAATTGGCTCGCGCCCTCTATTCCCTAAGGACAAATCGAGCTAAGTATCACAATCTCAGCTGTCGGCATTCACTGTAATTAATCTTATATAACACTGAGCCCTCAACGTGCTGTTAAGTTTCACAAGGAGCGACCAAAGTGTTGTATCTGGTATTCAAAGACCGCGAGGAAAGAATTAGCAAGTTTTTGGACTTATAAGGTTGGTTAATCAGTATGTTTTAAAAGTAACTCCAGTTACTATATAGTCGAATAGGATTTTTAAAACACGCAGATGAAGCCCTCTCCAACTAATAACTGACACTTGGACTTTTATTTGGGTAATTCCATGACCAAAGTATAGATTTAAATAAGTAATTGCATAAACTCTAATGAACTTGTACCTTGATGGATTTTTGTTTTAACTAAGAGTAAGATGCCGTGTTGTACAAAAGATCTGTGATGAAGTGATACTTTTTACCGCAAAATAGTTGCTCAGAGAATTTAAAACACAATCATCGATATGATCTTTCAAACATTGGCAGTGCCTTGTAAAATTATATAGGTTTTTGGCAATACCGCGTAATTTTGGTTTGAAGTCTGTTTTTAAGTTCCAAATGTAAAACTCCTTACAAGAAATTGTTGACTACACTTTTAGCGGTATAAAACAGCTTATTTAAAGCGCAATATCTCAAGAAGATTTAATTTGCTGTTGGGAACTGACTTGACGTTCTTTGTGGAAATAATTGGTGTTACAGAGAACTAATAGCAAGACTTCAAACATGCATTCTAATTCTTTTGAAACGCGTTGTTTTGTGCCTTCAACACTTACGTTTATTTCTAGAGAGCTAAAGATTGTTTTTAGAAATGTATAACGTATAATAAGGAGTTGGCAGAGAGTAAAGCCAGAAAATGGTAAAAGTCAGAAAGTTCTCCTTTGTAGTAATACTTTTGCTTAAGCTTTTACATTAAAAATTGGTTTTGCGGCTTGTTGACAACAAATTCGGCTGCATTGTACTTCATCACGTGTGTAACTGTTATATTGAGTACAAGCTTAACAATGTAATACCCTTCTATTGCTGCAGGGTTAGAATATTAAAGCCAACTTATTTTGTTTTGTTACTGCCTATGTATAGCTTTACTCAGTAAGATTCAAGCAACTGTTATGGAGTCTACTAAGAGTACGATTCGTTTTCACTTTTGCTTCCCTTGCTCAAGAAGGCTCGTATTCTGGAGTTCACATTCTGAATTAGTGAATTTTCCTCGGTAATCCTAAGTTATGATCCACGTACCATTTGCATTTCTTTTGCGTTGTCTTCTAACAGCGTCTTTTGTCTTTTAGCGGCGTTGTTTTGATTGCACTATTATTCCTGAAAGGAATAAGAAATGGTTTCCGTTACTGATTTTTCACACTTTTATATTAAATTAGCAATGCAGCAAGAGCCAAGAAGATTTTTTTTAAACTCGATATAGCATTCTTTTTTATCGAACGGTCATATAAATCGAGTCGTAGCTCGGTGATGTGAGCCGTAATGTTTTTTACTCGTTACAGTTAGTGGTTTGAAAACATCACAAAGTTCTCAACTATTAAATTGCTAAGCTAAACGCTGCGGCCTCTTTTGAGTGTTTTGTAAGCCCTGTTTGACCTCTTGGTTACACTGGTTAAGAACGCTAATTTTGTGCAAATAACTCGGGTGTTGAAAGACTCTCAGCTGCTTGTACTTTGCATTAATTGTCGGTAGCTACTTAAAATCATTCCAGGGTGCGAGAGCTCTTACAACTTAAGAGAAAATTCTGCTCAAAGGAAGCATTCACGTTAGGGTACTGAGTCATTAAAACTGTTCTTCACTCAGATTCAGCGGGCAGAATGAAAATAAGAATTTTGAAAAATAAAAACCCTCGTGACGTATTTTAGATATTTTCACCTTTCTTACAAAGTATCTTGTTACTGTATTCCAAATATGAACCGAGTTACTCAACAAACTTATGCTCCTATCTCATTAGTGGTTATATTTGTTTTAATTAAAAATATCAATGAACTATTATATGTTGGCACCCGTGCCCGGCATTAAAGCACTTGAAAAACAAGTCGGAAGGACGTTAACACTTTTAAAACTCGTTTCAAAGTAATTTAAGAACATCAGAAATGGCACCGTTTAACCTCTAAGAGTAATAGTTGCTTCCATTTGTGACAAATTAAGTTAAATGAGGTTTTGTTTATAAAACTGTTGCAAAATAAAAACGGTACTTCAAACTTTTTTCACTGGTTGACCGACGCCATAAAAGCCCGTCTTTCTGAATAAAAGCAGTCGCCGCGCAGCTTTGAGGGCGGAGTTTGGAATAGAAGTTACTGTTGACACAAAAGAATGCGGAGATACTAAATGAGATTTTACCTGAAACATGCTTTAACGTAAGCCGACCGAACTCGACATTGATTTTCTTCCCAGCTTTGTTCAGCGGCACGGTCGTAGTGCGTGGTTTTTATGTTTATAGTTTGTGTGCAAGTTAATAATATAGACAATCTTTTTTTCGTTTTTTAATACCATTTATTCTAATCGGTCATTGGAAAATCTATTTGTTTTTAAATTCAAATTTACGTTAATATCACTTTACCCCCCCCCCCCCCTCTTAACGTCAATCCTATATTTTCATTTTTTAAAAATACAGTATAGAACGACTTGGGAACTTATACTTAACTGTGACTACCTACTAAAAATAAAATGGCCGTTTGAACAGTCGAACAGTCATCGAAATGCATCGATACAGCTCACGTTAAACACAAAAGTGACTATACAATTGCATTACATAACATCTGTCGATGCACACACCATTTGTATCCACAATCTTCCAAAAAAAGCGACCAATTTAACCGTTTCCTCCTGAATTATACCCGCTTGAAAGTGATAAATATAGTGATAGTGAATTATATTTGGTAATAGCTGCTTTCGCATTTTTTGTTCACACATCAATTATTGCTTTTTCTTACCATTTCATTCGTTTTTCCTCATTTTTTCTTAACGTCAATTGCAAGCCCACTAACTCCCTTCCCCTCCCCCCTTAACGTCAATTTGACGTTAAGAGTTATCAGATCGACTAAGTGACAGTTCTTTTTTTCTGAAAAACTAGATTTGTTAGAGATAAAAGACTTTTTCACAATCTTCAAAAATCAAAGGTACCTTTGTCAGTTTGTGATCTAAATTTCAACAGGCAGAATGTTGTTTTGGTAGTTGTTGTATATTGTTTAAAACAATTTAAATTTATTATTATAATTTAACAATTATTAGAACAAGAAGGCAAAAGGATAAAATGCAGCTATTTGCTTTTGCATGTTTTAACTGCATAAGTCAAAAATTATGAATTGAGTAACTAATAAAATGTGTTGTCAATATTGTACTTGGCATACCAAAACAAATGCTTCCAGACTTTGCCAGTTCTGTCATCGCTGATCTTCCATCGCAATCTGCTTGTAATTTGCCGTCAATATCTGTTGGCGAGATCAAAACAAACTTTACTCAAAAGGAGCATTTAGAAAGTTAAACCTTAAAATCAATTTGTCGACAATTAAAGTTTCAGCAAAGCATATAGATTTAGGAACTGGAATTACCGATATTTGTACACTTTGTGTTGAAGGCGGCAGGTTGAACAACTAATCTTCTTTTGAGATTAACTTTTGAACACGTTTTGTCACTGTGAGCAAGAAAATAACGTACAAGTGGGAAAGAAGGACGAGTTCTCAACTTGTAAGACAGCTTTGTATAAAGTTTGGGTTACTTTGGAAATTTACTCTTATTAACGTGTTAGTTCTGTTTGAGAAAAAGTTTAATCATTCTGATGTTTGATAATTTTCAGAATCAACGTTTCTATCAGTATGAGGTTGTCATACGTTACAAGTTTTATATTGTTCGTGAGTTTTCTCGAGTTATCGTGGACATGGTTAGCAGCTGCGACGACAAAATATGGCGCAGTAAAGGTGGGTGCATGTAGGTAGGTTTACTTCAATAGCAACAGCCGGCTGAGCTCTTAGTCGTAGTGAACTGTTTTCATACATACGTGGCGGTACTTGAACGCAGAGTAAAAGGATTCTAAATCACTTCTCCTAATCGTTTTGCGACCTTTCTACCGCCATTTAAAAGTCAGTTAGCTGTTTCACTTTTGTAAGAATAATGAACGGAAAGAATAAGTAATTGTCTCACACAATCCTTTTACTCCTATTTTAGTCAGGAAAACTGTATTGAATCACTTTTTTCTAGCTTTCTTCTCACCATGCACAAACATTCCAAGCGAGACCCGCCCTCTAATGGCTCTTTACTTAAGTTTCATTCGTAAAAATATTCAGGTAAAGTTTGAATGAATACGGCTTGTCGCAGCTTGTTTATGTAAGCAAGGCCTAATCTATAAACTTATTCATTTTCATGAAGCGTTGGCCGAATAAATTAAAAACAATTCCCATTGCTAGAAGAATGAAATTCATCAAACTCATCCATTTGTATTGATTGATGCTTTTTCATTGAAAGACGTTAACACTCTGGCAAATGAAAAAGGCTCTAAAAAGGCTACTGTTTAAAAATTTTATAGCGGTTAGTACTTTGTAGTAATCGTCAAACTCAATAATCGTTCATGGTGTGAAAGGCAGGTTGATATCTTTGGCGGTAAAGGAAAAACCGAAACAAAAACTCCAAATTTGCTCTGCCTAAGAAACGTCAACAGTTTAAAAATCAAAGGCTTTTTAAACCATAATATTTATATAGTTTGATTTTTCCGTCATCTTAGAACATTTATACCTCTTTTTTGCTTTTGGATTGTGTCTGCAGAAAGCGTCCGCATTTTGATTCACTACTAGTTGTTACTCCATAGCGTATTGGCTTTCTTAATGTGTTTTCGTGGCTGGTTGATCTTCTTAGATCCTACGTGATCCGAAATTTTTTCACGGTATTCATCATTTGCAGCAGTCTATTAAACTAATGATTCCTTTTCCAAACTTCCATGTTATTTATTCTTCCTCACATTCTAACATGCACAGACATTTGCAATATTAAAAGATAATTATTTATGATAATTAACTTATGATAATTTATTCTTCTTAACCATATTGTCTGTTTGTTTTTATTAAGTTATCTCAGTTTATGAAAATTGTTAACTTTTTTAAAAAAAATAATGATACTACCTTATATGCGTCAGAGTGCGAATGGAAAGGAAGCAAGAAGTGAGTTTCATGCAAAATAAAGAGAACATTAGAGTCCCTTTTTTTTCCCGGCGGAATGTGGTTATTTCCTTGTTTTCTTTTTTTCTCTTTTTTTGATGGTAGAAAACCGCAGACACGACATCTTTAACATCTGGCATATTACCGTCAACTCCAAGGTCAGCTGTCTCGTTACCACTTGTTAAACCCGTCCCACACACCGCATCATCGCTAGCAGGCTGTACAAAGGGTAAGCGATGCGACAGGGCCAGTACAGATACACGTGGTACTTCATTCCATCACGATCAGACCCCAACAGTGTCTAGTTGGAATACGTCAGGTAAGGCCATTGAAAAAGATGGAGAAAAACAAGAGTTACTTTGCAGAATATTAAACAACTTGGATATAACGAAATTCTGAAGGTAGCCATGTTTTACCTACTTGTAGACTTTTGGGTTCTATGTCAGGCTCTTTTAATTTCATGTTTATATTCAAGACCATCAAAGCGAAGTGGGAGCCGTTTAGGCGAAATGGTTTGAAGATTAAAATAGCAAGATTGTATAACGTTTTGTTCTCCAGATACAAACACATTTGAATAAGTTAATGAGCCCGTAAAAGTATTCATGTCCGTATTTTCAAGACGCTAGGTTTTAGTTTATTTTCAGATAATTCTCGATTCTGAATAAAACTTAATGCTTCTGTGATCTGTTTGCCATAACCGTTTCTTAAAGAAAATGCCAATATTAATCTAAAGTTGTGGTCATTGTCATTGTCATGAGGAGTGGTTACACAGTCTCCCGACCAATTGTTAAAGTGGCTCGATATAAGTAACAGATGTCAGTGGTTTGTTTACAAATACACTCTCGCGCTGGCGACATAACGAACAAGAAATTTGAATAATGCACAAAGCGAAGTTGAGTGCATTAAGAACAATTTCGAGTTTATTGTGTCGCCAGTAAGTGCTTGTAACTGTAAACAAATCACGAACTGAAAGTCAATAATCTTTAATACGCCACCTGAGTTCGCTGCGTTGCAAGACGCGATACATGCATGACGTTATAACAAACTTGAAGCGAGAATTTGAACAAATGAGAATCTTTAAAATAAATTGGTACATAATTAAAATGGCTATGTTCAAGTAGAATAAAATAGAAATCAAAAATAGCTGTACATGAAGGAAGATTAAAAATTTGAACTTCAAAATTTAACACAAACAGGATAATTTTCAGGAGCAAATAGCAAAGCATTCAATGAAAAGCTAAAAGTTAAACTGCAAAAGAAAGCTTAAAAATTACCTTGTTTTAGATGTCTTCAGCAGTCCTTTGGGAAGTAAGTTTAATATTTTAATGAAGAATTAGAAGAACTCAACCAGTATTTGATGTGATTTCACACGTCATCGAGACAGGAGTTTCTTCTATTATATAAACTTCGCCATCTTGTCAAAAAGGTCAGGAATATTTGCATTTTTTCGCTTCCAAGTGTTTGCCGCCATAAAATAAACCAATTTCAATTATTATAAATCCGGTATTCAGTAAATCTGGCAAAGGAGTGAATTCCAATTAAAAAATCTAACTCTGATTGTCTTCACTTAAAGATTCAACAATGATTCTTCTTCTTTTAGCTTTGTCTTTGGATTTAGTTTCTGGACAGCTCTCGTTGCAAAAGAAAGAGCTTAGTACTAATACTTGAAGGTTGATATTTCCGATGTGGCAGTTTTGAATACAGACTGGAAAAGCTGAATTGCTGGAAACGCTCGTCTCAGTAAATGAAAAACTGTTTAATTCAGCAACTTCAGTGAGCTGAGAGTTGTGACTGGAATTTTTTGCAAATTTCACCAAATCGTCGTTTGCAATCCCTACGAGAACCCGAGGAGCCGCCATATTTTTGCAGACTCAAGCACCTGCATCCGGGACAATTGGTACAAGACTTTTTGTAGCTACTGCGCATACGAGTAGCTACTATGGAGTACCGGTTCTAAATGTCCGTGCGAGGTTCCTCAATCCTCGGATTTGCTTCGGATTTGCTTCGGATTCCCATCGGATTGGCATTATGCCGAACTACGAGCGGAATTAACCGATCTGCTTCCCTAAAGTTATCTATTGCAAAACCTTTGTCAACGTTGGATTTTGATTTATTGTTGATCTACTGAAATTGTAACAATTGCAAACAACTTTCGCTCAGTTTATGTGATCTTTTGAGACGGAAACTGAAACTAAATATTTCAAACGATAGCCGCCAAAGAGCAGGCTTGAGTTTTGACATGTCTGGATGAATTTAGACAAAAATTTTTTTTCGCTATAGCTAAATTCTTGATTTTTCGTTAATAGAAAAGAAGAGATTAAATGTTAAATGTAGAAGTTCAAGATGAAACTGTATTGTGATTTCAAATAAGGAACACGTTTGTTTTGATCGAGTTTGCACAAAACTTTGGTTCAAAACATCCTTGTGTTGTCTGTTGACAGATATATCAAAGCGGCGTGTTCACTGACCCGTGAAAGTCGTGACCTTGTGATGATTTCAAGCACAATACGTGGAAAAAATCGTAAAATGAGACTGCAGTATCCAAATGTACTACATGCTGATCAAAAGTAGGACTTTAAGCACAGTTTGTGGACACACTAGTTTTGCAAGTATTTATTGGTACTTGGATTCGGAAGAAAGTTTCTAAAGTTTAAGCGTTCTCGACTATTTTATGAGCTCAAGCATGTTTAATTTGTTCATAAGTTTTTAACAGGAAGCTAGTGGTGTAAATGGTTGAATGGTTGATTTAAAATCCAAGTTGAAATAGAAAAACATTCGAGACATTTTGTTCATTATCTCGCGCATGCACTGGCTCGGTTTACCCAAAAAATAGTAATAACACTTTCGATTGATGTTTGTGAGTTGAAATTTTATCAGCTACAACGGATTACTATCATTACTAGACTAGTTCAGAAACCAGCAACATTTTTTCTCTGTTTTATTAAACATTTGCATTTACTTTTGTTACAAATAACTTGTCAATGCACCGAGGGCGAAAATGAAAACACCCTATTTCGTACACACTTTTTTTTATAAGTTAAATATCTTATCTATCATCTAACATGGCCGAACTCTCCTCTCACTCCCCCCAGTCCCCTGAGGTATAACTCAGGCCAGGTTACCTAGTCCTAGCAAAAGACCAAAGTTCAGAAGTTAAGTCTGGTAGGGGGCTTGATTCCCCTTCCCAACCTAGTGGTCCGAGTTCGAGGAACACCTAGGTCAGGTTACTCAAGATACAACAATAAGAATCCAGTTAATAAAATCATGAGGCCCAGATTTCGGAAATTTTAAGAAGGCTCGATCATTCAACCACTCTGGTTTTACTGCTTCGACAAAATGAGGATCTATTTTGAAACTATTATTCAAGAATTATTTAAAAATTATGTAAGGCGCAAAATGTCAAAATTTTAGGAATTGCGAGGCTTGGGAAAAAAAGTATGATTCACATAAAAAAGTGTGTATATAGAAATTGTTAAATCTTTATCAAGTCATGTAGAAAATTCAAGGATTCTTTCTGAAATCTTGAAATATCTGCTGCAGCCTAAAACAGAGTGTTATTGCTATTTAAAAAGATTCATCTGTCACATCACGTTGAAAAACATTAACCAAGCTTTTCCCGACAATTACCTCCGATAAATTTCCTTAACTCTCCTCTAGGATATATAAATGACGCTTGCAAACTTAAACAAACTTATTATAAAAGTTATTATGAGATAAAAGCTAACCTGTTTTATAAACTTTGGAACTTTCTTTTAATCCGCGTATTCATACACTGAGAAATTCATTTATAGTCTTCTAAGAATCTTCATCAATTTCAGAACCAAATTCTTTCATTAATGTGATTTTTATAACATTGGTAACGGAAAGTTCATATTTAACGGCATTGTGAAGACATGTGTGACATGGAACACCTTTCAGTGATCAATGAAAACATTTCTTCACAGTCATTTCAAGCTATAGGTTCTTAGTATTTCATTTACATGATAAATATGAAAGCCCTTTGCATTGAAGGCTAATAAATGTTTGCGGAATCAGAAGCGGCAAGAACAAAATAAAATCTTTCCGGTTAGGAAAGACCAAGCAAACGGTAGTCGTAGTTGAGTGCATATTACCGCAGGGTGTAATCAAATTGATAAAAACTAGAAGCGAATGTCGAGTTTTATCAACAAAAACTTTATTCCAACTTAATTCAGAAATTATTTTTGATCTTAAACTCAACGTACAAAAGTACAAATTAAAGTACATCATCTCATATCAGGGATGAACCTTCATTACGGATTTACGGATTCCTCAGCTTTTATATACTGTATCTATAGTCTTGTTTTAACAAACGTTTTTTGAATGTCCAAATACAGCCCTTAAAACAGTCTAATCCTATCTCAAGATGCCTTAATATCCGGATTTCTAGAATATTGTAATATTACAGTATAACATACGTTTTTGTATGGATATTCAATGTAGAACTATAAAAATATAAAAATTCTTTACGGTTTTCACGAAATGAAAACTTAAAACCTTGACGTTTCTGCTGCACTTGTGGCAACCTTCATCAGAGTGAATATTAAAATAAGTAAAACTGTTTAAAATTGGATAAAATTTGCATAAGTAAAAATCTATTGTATTCTGTATCTGATTAAACAATGGTGGAAATTTTTATAGTTTTAATAACATGACACGCAAAAGCCTAAAAGACACCGTTGTTACACTCTACGGGCAGTATACAAGTTCGCAAATCCAATTTTAAACACGTCAAGATTTTAATTTTTCATTACGTGAAAACCGTAAAGAATTTTTATATTTTTATAGTCTTAATAACATGACACGTAAAAGCCTAAAAGGCCTAAAATGCTAGTGACATCGTTCAATTAAATTAATCGACTCTCGATACGTTTCTGACTTGAGCCGCTGATCGTATGTATCACGTGTTCGTTGCTAGTAACATCCGAAGATTACACTGTGTTGAATCATTTGTTTCTATCTTCCAGGTTCTGTCAACAACACTAAAGATAACCTTGATGCTTGTGCGAAGTGGGAGAAGTGTAGTATACACAAACACCCGCGAGTAATCGCTTGGCTGCAATCTCTGCCGGGATGCCCCTGTATAAAGCCAAAACACGTTTATAAAAGCGATCACATTTATGATCCTATCCACAAGAAAGTATTTCATTGGCAGCCAATACATCATTTATTTGAAAAGTTGTACATTTACAAACCATATGCTAAATTTTGTATCCGTCAAGTGGTTACAAGCCGTAGTACCACTGTACAACAGTGTTGCTATGACAACTACCATCAGCTCATAACGAGAGGTTCGGGTGCTGGTACACCTCAGTTGGTAAGTAGGGATGTAGACCTGTCCACCCACGACGCGTTAGACTTACTACCATGGCGATTATGCCAAGGAGATTGGACTCGCTATCATAAAGTTCGTCCTCCGAATAACTCCCTTAACTGCACTCAGAATCCGGATGACTGGCAATATACCTTGCAAAGAAAGAAAGCCACAGAATATTGATAAACATTGTTAACAAAAAGATTCCATTTAGTTGTTGTTTCTATATTCAAACTATAGTCAATATATATAAAACGTCAAAATGTTGCTCTTATTATATTTTGATGTCGTTTACTGGTGTGATTCTGGTAAAGAACATGTCAAGATAAAATCGGTAAATTTATGTTCTACAAAACATTGGACAGTAGCTTTCATGGGCGTTGCTTATCGCATTATTCAAGGTGAGAAACATTATATACTAATTATGAACTTTGATAAGAAATTTTTGTTATTTTCATTTTTCAGTCATCAATAATCATTTATTGTTTTTTTTAAAAATACATGAAATTTGACGAGCCTGTGACGCTACTCGTTATCTATATTATAACTTATCTCTGTGATCGGTGAATAAACAACGATCTATATCGCCATTGTACCTTATATGGCTGCACTTTTTGCAAAATCAATTGCTTGCAATTTCAACAATTATTGTTCCCTGAATTTTGTATATTCCTCCCTAGTATTTTTTATGGCATTCCAATGTTTTGTTTGTGTCACGGAACGTCCATTGTCTTGTAATGTATTTGCTACGAGTTTGTATTCCTGTAATTAGGGCCCGTGGAGCGACTGAGAATTGTGTGAGGGCATTGGCCAAGGGAACTAAAGCAATTGATTTCTGTTGAGTCCAAGGACATGCTCCCCAGGACAAAATTTTTAAATTCGTGTTGCTGGGGAGGGGCGTGAAGCCCCCCATATCCTCCCCTCCGCGGGTCCTGAATCCGTTTTACCTGTGTAAATGTATAAGCTTTAATGCAGATTTTAGTTACTGAAATCTAAAGTCTAACCAAATGAATCCACAGTAAGGAACCTGGAGTCCATTGAAGAGCCATCTGCAGGATTTGGTGTCACTTGCAGTGTGCTCTAGTTAAGCTAAAAACCTACAAGTTACAAAAATAAGATTACATATAAATCTTCATTTAGTCATTCATTTAGAACAGATTCTGAAATCAGGACGTGCAGCATTATTACACGCGATCACATACAGTTTACAATTAACAATGAACGGTATTCATCTCAGAAAAAGATATTTTTAAAGTCTTATCAAAATACCGTAAAATTCCGAAAATAAGCCCCTCAATGTATAAGCCCCTCCAAATATAAGCCCCTCAAAATTGAAACACAAAAACCCCTCCGTTAAATAGCTCCTCCGAATATAAGCCCCCGGGG
>ERZ1740055.275-NODE-275-length-12468-cov-10.350036_pt1 | contig 12468 bp, 6 predicted proteins | sample MGYA00581747_ERZ1740055 | MGnify/ENA primary metagenome ERZ1740055 (study PRJEB43018, sample SAMN04849739) | marine metagenome | isolation source: floating plastic debris | place: Pacific Ocean | collected 2008-08-28 | study: EMG produced TPA metagenomics assembly...
AATGTCGGTATAACATCAGCCAGAGCTAAAGCGTTACATTTACATAATAATGATACAAGCTAATTCTTTTCCGAGCCTAATGCCCGTGCAAGGACTCTTTGGAGCAGGTACTTATCTCTGGTTTCCGTAGAGAATGAAAGTCTTTGACTAACCCAGGACGGGACAATAATCCATGCTTACACTAGCTGCAGGTAATTGTTTACTGATCCCGGAAGGAAAGCTAAAGTTGAAAAGAAGTCGCACAAAGTATCGCGGCAAAGGCAGATTTTACCAACTGCGCCAACCATTCCGTCATATTAATCATGATAATAAACTAGTGAACTCAAAAGCTATGAGAATGCTGTGGATATTTTTATTTAACAAAGTATAAAGTTCTCTGGTCTCTTGCTTGGTTTGCGTAAGCATAACTGATTGAAACGAGACTTCCAGGGCGCGCAGTGCATTCTAGTTGCAACGCAATGAAGTGTGGTTAAAAAAGAGCAAACAGATGAAATCAATTTTTTTTTAGATTTTAAATACTTTTGTATTGCTGTTCGCTCGCTCCGCAGCAATAATTATAGTTTAATAATATTAATATTAACGAATTAAGAGTGGATTATATGAAGACAGAGGAAACTAGTCAACCTAATTACAGTGATAAGAAAAAGAATTCAATGAGAAACGAATATTTACTAATGCAATTATAGAACTGATGTTTCGGGCTGTAGTCCTTCGTCGGAGTTAATCCGAGTCCATTCACTCTGGCGAAAGACTGCGAAGGAGAATCAAAGGCAAGCCATGGTCGTGTATGGTGAGCTGTTTCTCAGTTTCAAGGGGGTGGCGGAGTGTAGATTTTGGCATAACATAAAATAGAACAAAAAGTAAATGCTATGATGTTAGTGATAAAACGTTAAGCTGCATACTCAGAAAAGTGTTAAAAATGGAGGAGCCTCTTTATATACCAGTTTTCAACTGCAGAAACTGTTGATCTTGAAATATATCAAAGTGCTACAGTACAGCTAATGATTATTTGAATCAATAATATTGATAATAATTGCTAACTATATGAGTAATTTGTAACTTGTTAGCCTCTGTGTTAACGATGGTGGTGACACGTTATGCTATTTAGATTTATTATCAAAGTCAATCAAAAACGGAGGAGCGAACCAGAACAGTTCACCTGTGTGCTCATGATGAAGACGAACTCAAATCGTGGTTGGCATCCTTAAGATCAGGTTAGTTCAATCGTAATATTTGTAATTTAAGTTTAATCTAAAACATTTCAAAACAAGGTTTCTTTAACGTTTTTGTTTCAACAGTTTTTTTTCTGTTTTTATACTAAACTAGTATGTGTGGAAAATCCAATATGGCGGTCTCATTTTCATGCGGGAAGATACAACGGTAAATCCTGGACATGCTGCTCAGCAACCAAACTGAATCAAAATCCCGGATGTAGACCTTGTACCATCTTGGGTGAGTAGTTGCAAATAGCATGAATTAGTATTTATCAAAACAACCGATATCAATTTTCGCGAGCTCTGATTGGCTCCCGTAATTCGCGATATCCAGGCGGAAGTCAAAGTGACGGGAAGCGCGCGTGCTAAAAATAGAAAAACGTTTTGTATTGTATTGTTTCTTTGAAAATAAAGTACATGTTTATCCCATTATTTTGGTAAATACTAAAACAACTATCCGCTTCAAGTTCGGTGCCTTGCGCTTCGCGTCTCGATATACATCCACCATTAGCATATATCCAACCAGCGAATAGTATTTTTCGCTCGCTCTGATTGGTTCCCTAAAAAGTGAATATTAAGGATATTCACTGATTAGCAATCGGGAAAACAAGATGGCGTCGTGGTTTCCAAAAGGTGTCAGCGAAGCTAAAATTTTAGAAATAAATAATGCGGCAGTTCCCCGAAAATACCAAAAAATTGGTGTGAACGTATTTCGAGGTAAGTTTTAATAATTGTTTGATTCATGAACAACTTCATGTGCATCTAAATAAAAAAAACTGCCGACTTCAGAATACATAAATAAACAAAATGATTTCGTTCTTACAGAGTGGTTTCAACAGCAGAATGAGTTCGAAACAGAAGTGGAAAGAATGTCAAAGAGTGAGCTCAAGAAATGCATACAAAAATTTTATCTCTGTGTAAGAAAGTGAAACGGAACATATTACAACAAAAAAAATTTTTTTTTAAACAAAGCGTGTTTCTCATTGGGTATATGCTAATTTAATTATTCACCTCAGTGTCAGTGAAAGCCAAGTATATTTACCTCCACTTCGGTGAGTAATTCTCGCTATTCATCTCCCCTTTCGGGGATAATTCTCGCTATTCATCTCCCCCTTGGGAGATAGTTGTTAACTATATAGCTGAAGAGGATTTAGTATGAAAACCGAGTGAACCATATGTAGATTTGGCTAGGTGCTTTCAACAGCTATCCTTAAAAAAATTTTCAAAACTTCTCTTTGAACTTTTAGGTCAAAAGAATGAAAACCATAGGCTTGCGTCCATCCCCTGCAAGCCCGAAAGCTACCACCTAAACTTGTCATTAATTTACAGAAAAACCATTATTTCATAAAAGAATACTTTGTGAGAAAAGCAACAAGTTCCAAATTATCTACACTATTAATTAAAGCGCTACATTTATCAAATAGTTTAGTTTCCTTAAATACAGGTAGTACAGCCAAGTTAATGATACCTGGAACAGTCTGTAATGGCTTCAAAGGCAAATAATGAATAAAGAAACAGAGCCTCGTGTGGTTTTAAAATTTTCCTGACGCGGATCTATGACTTTCATTCTCGAGGCCCTAAAGACTCTTACGAGACTCTTTTGTTGTCCACAGGATTATTGGAGGACAGAAAACAACCTCTACAGGTTTGAATTTATTTTATTTTATTTTGATGTAATAACCTGTGACGTTTACGAAACTTTATTGAAGACAATAAGTTTATTTAACAATAGCCAATCAAGATCATCGCCACAAGCATCATCAACAACCGCGGGAACATCATCAGTTTAGAGTCCTCACTACTTTCATCGCAATCTTTTTTATACACCATTCTTGGAATTCATCATCATTATTGTGATTAGATATTAGATAAACGATCGTTAGGTCCGAAATACAATAACTATTTGTAAAATCTTACAATGTTATCAACAGATTTTAGATCACAGTTAAAATAATATGAACATATCTAAAAGAACTGGATATTAACTAAGCAACCGGATCTGACGGGGCAGTTGTGGGCCTACTGAAAGAAACCGTTGATCGCGCCTTCCATTTATTGCTGTTCAATAAACCACTCTCAAAAGGTGTGGTAACAGTAAGGTGTAAACTGGAAAACATTGTTCCTGTTTTCAAGAATTCGAAAGGAAAGATAGAATATGTTGAGAGCTATATTATTGACCAATTCCTCTTCTCCCAGCCATTTCTAAGATGTGGAGCGCTGTGTGTTGTCATGGCTAAGAACCAACTAGTACACACTTATCAGACCAATACAACACGGACTTTTGCCATACAAGTTCTATGTAATCCAACTGATTGCTGTACTTGTCTGTATTGGAGCTTAACTCGCCTGAACTAAGCAAACAGATGTTATTTATCAAGGAATAAGCAAAGCTTTTGACAAGGTGGACAGCGCCCTTTTGCTTCAAAACCTCCTTCAGCTTCAACTTTAATAACATTTCTGATAATTTGCTTAAATGTTTCGAGTCATATCTGTATATCCGATAGCGGGTAAAAGTCCAGGAACTTCCAAACACCACGGGGGTCCCTAGTCCGCTAAGTTCTCACATTTGTCTATAACGCTTTCTATCCCAACATGTTACGCCAATCATACTAAGAATTTCGACATTACGGAATCTACATACCATAGACTGTGCTGTCCAACAATCGGACCTGACGAATCTCGTTAAATGCACAAAATCTTCGAATCTTCTTTTAATAATCTAAATCAAGCACCAGTGTATAACACAGAAAGTTAAATTTGTGCTCATATACCAAGACGTTGGCCCTAAAAGCCTCAAAGATCATCCGAAACACCCAAACGGGACGTACATTGTATATTAAGATTGTTCGCAGTCACATGGGGTGCGCCTTACAAGTATGCGCTCCAGGTCAAAAATGTACAACGGCAAGCAATGAATCACATTTTGAACCTTCTCGTTCCATGTGAAATAGCCCACCAGGCCAAACACCAGTCACCTGCCATATTTGTTTGAGTATCGCATTATTGTGGGTTATGATTAAGCTGTAAATAAGATGATCTATGTAAATCAAGAAGCATTGCCTGCCATAAGAAATGTGGGCAGAGTTATAAGTTTGTCAATACTGTTTAGACCTAAGAAATGTAAAACAGTGACAAAACAACGCTTTTTTTTTGTCAGGGCTTGTACAATTTGTAATGAACTACCCCAGAGAACTTGGCCTAGAGTCCTTAAAAACCTTGCTACTGCAGGAACGATAAGAACCATAATGTTATATGACCAAGAAAAAATTATGATATAGTACACCAACCATCTGGCTGTTTTCAATCATTTATAATGTGTGATATTTTCTATTTGTTTATTTCAATGCCATGTTTTAATGCCATGTAATTGACTGACGCTGTAATTGCTCTGCTGTCTTGTGCGTATTTCTTGCTATTTATTTGCGTAAATCTTACAGACGAAGAATTATTAAATAAAATGGAAATAAAATATCTTTCATTATATTGTGCAATTGCAGCTTTCTCCTCCGACACCGTTCAAAGGTTTTGGTGTTGTAGCTGAAGAATCCTATACTTCCGATCGACCTGAAAGTCTTCCATTCCAAGAGGTACGTCAGGTGGATAATACCTGCAGACAATAAGTTTAGTTGTTTCAAATTCTATTTTATTCGCAATCCTTTCTTCCCGTTTTGAGTGCAATGAGCTGTGTGACAGAGAAGGTTATGTCTGTCCTATGCCTTTGTCTCATTTTATAGTGTTTGGTCACTCTCCTCCGTCAGTGGTATGGGCTAATTGCTCAGTAATGAAAAGTAAATATTTGCAGTTTGTGGTCATTTAATGCGAGAAACAAATGTGAAATCTTCAAATATGGCCGGAGGTAAAGGGAATATGTGAAAACATGTTAGCATTAGAAAGCTTTAATACAATAAGCAACTTTTTTGGTACCAAACAGATAAATCCTTTTATTATTTTATTACATGATACTTTGAAAGAGTCAGTTGCACCTCTTATTTTCTCTTCATTCCCACTTTCATTACCTCATTTTAACACCGCCATCACCACCCCCATCACTGCCACTCTTACTGCCCTGTTTACCACCTCTTCACTGCTCTGGCCCTTTTCCCCCTCACTTTACATTTACAAACTCGCGATTAAAAAATTTCCGCGTTTGATTTGAATGAAAAACTGATCCTGTTTAATCGCCTTCAAACTAGGGAGACCACCTTACCATCACTGATGCTTCTGGAAAACATGAGTGGCAAGCTTTTTCAGCGACATCGTAAGTGGCAGCTTTAAAAGTCTTACAAACAGATAGAATCTTTAAAAACACCCGTATCATGTTGGAAATTTGTATTATAAAGTCCTCATATATTGTTTTCTTTTAGTACCAGTGGGTTTGGAATTGTTCCAACAAGCTATCTGACATTGAAAGATTACAAGCAAGAACCGTGAGTTGTCTCTTTACTAGGCTCGTTTTGGTTAACAGTTTCCAATTTTTATACCCTCTAAAACTTTCAACCTTCATTTTTTTTATTTCTCGAATTCATACGTAAACATTATCTGTGGTATCTGCATTAACTTTGATAAATTTGTTTTTCATTTAGTTACTAAAGGATTGATTCCTTATACCTTGTTTCTTTCGTGTTAACACTTTTCGCTAATCTTTTGTTAATATTAAAGTTACTTCATTTCATAATGTTTATAGATGGTACTTTGGAGAAATTCCAACATCATTAACAAACGCAATTTTAAGAGAGCAGGTTAGTTTACTATTTACATCAGTGTTTTATCATTATTAGTTGTTTTGTTAAACTTGTTACATTCATGTGGACTTTTTATTTCATCAATTTATCTTTAACAGTCCTGTGGCTGCTTCATACTGCGAAAGAAAAGCAATTGTGGAAATGTTTTGTCATTCAGGTAAGATCTAGATAGAAATGATTTACATCTCGCATTAATTTATTCCTAATAATCAAACCTGGACTACATTTATTTGTTTACCCTTTCAGTAAAAGAACAGAAGGTAACTCAAAATGTTCTTCATCGATTCTGGAATCTACACATGCACTTTTGTTTGCCTTTACTACATCCAGATTTTCCAATTGGTGGAGTCAATGCAGGCAATTCTATTAATTGGATTTTTAAGTCTTTAAAAGTGGCATTTCCAACCAAAAATTTTTGGGTAAAAAAAAAATCTTGGTTACTTTGCTTGTAAATCGTCCTTCGATAAACATACAATTTGTAGTGGTTTGTATTTGTATATACAATGTTTATGAGCTGAATAAGTTGTTTCTTTACAACAATGGATGATCCAATAATGGTTGCTGCAGCAGTAGAATTTTTTTTTACTGTTTCTAATCTGTGCTTTTAGACATTATTACATTAATGAAGGCGAGGAACTGAACGTTAGTTTCTCCTTTTTTGTTTGTTCTAACATAATGATGTAAAGACATGTATCAAATCGTTTAGTGTGAATCTCTGGTTTCAAATTTACAAGAATGTTGTCGAATTTTATAGGACGGAAAATAGTATCAAGCACGTGGAAATATCATTTAATGAAGACACCCAAAAGTATCGCCTAAAGGACACATCCGATTCCATTAACTACGCCAATTTTCTCCAGTTCGAGAGTATTCAACAATTAATGGATCAGTGCAAGCAACATTCAGGAAGTGAGTAACTTGAAGTTGAGGCTTACTGGAGGGTCAATGTACTGTAACTGGTCAGTTTACTGTAATTGTATAAAAGAACATCTTTCTTGGAACACTCTGGTAAATATGTTACACAACAATTACTTTAACATTTACTTTTAAGAAGACGATCATCTTAGCACCGTTTGATATAAGTATGCCTTATAACGTTAAGATAATGTATATATATATTTGCTCAAAGATTATTGAAAGACCAAATCTTAATTATTCCCGTTGTTAACCTATCTTTTAAGAATAGTAACCCGGAACTTTTTATTAAATACTTTGGAAAGAAACTTTTGGTAGTCAGTTCAAGCAAAAGGAGGTAATTTGAAGTAGCCACACAAAAAAACTTTAGCTGAAGTTGTGCGTCCTGTTGAAATAGCAATAATCCTGGGACACTGATACGTCATTTACTTTCAAACCATATTTGGAGAGTACCTTGCAGTATTTCATGGTACCTCATTTGTTTACAAACAATGAAAATATTTCGGTCAAAGGAAAAAATTTGAAATTTAAAATAGTTAAAAATATTTTTACAAAAAAAAGTTGCCAGCCGCACCTCGCATGATCCAACTGTTCGATGTAAACCAATGAGGTACCGACAAGTATTACAAGGTACTCTCTAAATATGGTTTGAAAGTGAATGATGTATCAGTTCTCAGGAATTTTTCCCGAAATAGTTTTTGGGTTAATGCACACCGTAATGAAGCATACTTTTGTATCAAAACGGCTCTATTGTTCATTAGATCCACAATTATAACGCCAAGTCAATGTGTTAATGTGTTATCTACTTGGTTAGAATAAAAATTATTAATGAGAAAATAGTTTAGATTAATTAATCATTTTGAAAACATGTTTAACGTTGGAGTTATGTTATTCTTTTAAGTTCTGGTCCGCAAGACAATAATTAGGGAACAAGAAAATTTTATTGCTGATTGCAACAAATTGGACTAAAGCATTCTGGGAAAAACAAATCTTTGTGTAACGTTATGTGATGTAATATAAACAGTTACTTGACCTCCTATCCAAGAAAGGGCCTGGGTACGAGGTTGAACCAATTCCAAGCAACACACGGTGTCCTGTTTATTTTCTCAGCATTAGGGCTGATCATAGACAAGTTTCCAAGCAGGAAAAACGTTGAAGGTAACTTAGATTTGATGTTTTGATTGGATTATTTTAAAATGCTTATGTTGAGGTTCAATTTTATTCTTGGTTCGAATTTTATTTTTTTTTGTTTTTGATTATTGTAATGTTTGATAATTTGAAACAAAAGAAAATACAGTTCAAACCAAGAAAAAAAAATTGAACCACAGTATATCCATGTAAAATACTTGCAAATAATAAGATACTTGCAGCTACTATAATTTGACACGTTGCAAATTGTGAGTTACGGTAAAACCTGTGTATTAGCAGCCTTGGAAAGCCTATCACAGCTCACTGCTAATTACATGAAGGTTATAAGATTATGCCCGGACCTAGGTGGCCTCAGATGTGGAGATGATTAGTACCATTTCGTAAGTGTCATCTTTACTTTTAATCTTCTGTAGCCACATCTCAAAGCTTGCTGTTTTTGATAATTTTAGTTGGATTCAACTAAAATTTCCAATTTATTCTCAGACCTTTGGAAGATTGATTGGCAAAACTTTGAGCAAGAAGACGAAATTGAAACTACTTTACCGTGGGTAAGCACTACAAATAATGTGATCAAAATCTCCTTACCTGTTGAAGAGGTTACATCGTCAGACTAATTCTTCAATTTAATCTTTCAACCAACCAATATCTTCAAGAATGACACACAACAAACTTTAAAATTCCAACTAGTTGGAGGCAAGCCAACAGCTGGCTATTTAAAAATGTGGTTTAATAACTCACAGATCACCTAAGACAAATCCAGATAGTAGTTAGAGCAATATTTGAGACAGGAAAAATTGCGTGCAAATCCAGCATCTTGACCACTGAGTCTCACTACTCAGAAAATGTCATAAATGGATGCTGTGTCGTTTCCTGGAAGGACATCCAACTTTTCCTTTATGATTTCTCGTAACTCTGCTACGGGCCCATCAGCTCTTAAAATTACCAACCATTTCGATTACAATATATTTAACATTATTTATTACATTCAATTATCTCATTGCTACCAGTTGTATACTGGAGAAACAGGCCGCCGTTTAGGTGATCGCATCAGAGACTACCTCTATGACATACGCAAAAACGATCTTATTTCTAAAACTGCCTCTCGCCATTTTAATTCTTCTAATCATAACATCTTCAATTTTTTTGCATTCGGTCGATATCTCATTAAAGGCGGCAACAGTTGTCGCATGCGCAAAACCAAAGAAATGCGACTTATTCACACTTTGGGTACCCTAAATCCAAACGGGATAAATGAACGTTTCGCAAAGTTTTTTTGTCTTTTAACATATTTTGTTCTGACACATCTCTATCCTTTTATTTTGTTTTGTTTTTTACATACCTGCCTTATTGCATTATCGATCTTTCCATAACTATATAGCCACCTCTATACTTTTGTTCCACACATTCATCGAAAGAGTACAATTCAGTAAACAGTCTTCTCTTCCACCTCGGTGTAAATTTACATTTTTTTTTCTACCCAGAAAATGTTTGTGTAAAATGAAGTTATGAAGATAATATTGTTTTGTTCTTTGAGGACTCCTCATTGCAGCTCAGAGTATTTGAAAAATGTATTCTTTTAGCTCCTCGACAAGTGATAGCTCACTGCATATTTTGTTCCTGAATAATAGAGTGCTTAAACTCGAGAAAGCAAAAACGCACAATAAAAGCGGTAGTAAGTTAATAAAGAGATCTTACAAAACAAGTGTGCTGTCAAAGTATTATTCTATCATGGAGCGTAATACTTAATGACTGAATTATAACGCTCTTATTATTGGATTCTAATATCTCAGTAATATATTTAGGAAAGTGGCCATGTCGTAAGAATAGCCGTTCTTATTTACCCAGGCATTGCTCACTGGAAAGTTCCACAACAAACCAGCGATGGTGCATTTGCTAAAAGAAGGCACTTCGGATCTCTTAAAGGAACAGTTTAACAACCAAGCAAGAATCATGATGTCAGTAGGATATCTGTTTTTTCAATGCTTGCTAATTTGAACTGTGGGAATTTTTAGAGACTTCGTTACCAAGAGCGAGAGCTAGTTATCTACTTTACCTGAAATAGTTTTCTTATCTTTGTTTATTTGAAATGCAAAGTTACTATTTTGCCACCTCGTATTAAAACAGTAACATGGCTGCAAACCCGTCACAGACACTTACAGTAAATTACATATCAACTATTTCTAAAACACAAAGATCATGCACGAAAAGGCAATCTTAATTGTGATAAGAATAGACTACTTACAACTTCATAAGGGAGCAATTTGGCAGAGCCTAGAAAATATTGAATATCACTTAATATTATGTTAAATTGTCTTTGATAAACTGTAGTTGATTTTTTTTACTTTTCCGCCAAAAAGCATGCACGTTAATCTCACTACAAGGGGATGGAGGATGTCAGGTCGACTCACTACCAAATACTAACAGCTGCACATAGAGGTTTTCAGATAAGAGTTTTAAGACCTATTTTCTTCAACAGTATAATTCCATTTATGCGTTCATAACTAGCTGACAGTTACGTGAATGATATTGCGAAAAGTGTCTTGTTTTTGATTGTCACACAGTTCGTAACTTTTGCCGCCAAGTTTGTATATTGTAATGTTTTATTTTAGTTAATAGCTCTTTTTTATGTCATTAAGGACATTCTATCCATGTATAATTTTGTAACCTAAGGGAAAAACTTTATCGAAACTCCAGATAGTCTCAACACAGAATCTTTTTTCATAGGATTCTAAATCATGAGAACCTAGTAACATTGTTCGGAGTTGGAACAGGTACAAAATGGGTTCATAACTTCATCGCACACGAATATCTTTTAAAAGGTAGGAGAACTACGAATGTTACTGACTACGTGACTTTACTAAAGCTCTACGTTTCGGTGTCTCTGACATCATTACCAAGTGTGCCGGATTACACAAGTTCTTACAGGAGTACAGTACGTATCACTGACGTTTAACAAACGATTTCGACTCTAACATTGTCAGACCGAATACAAGCTAAACTAGCTAAATCCGTTACGAGCCAGGTGGGTCATGGAGCCGGCACTTATCTCCGATTTCCGTAGTGTTAAGCGGATGAGAGTCTTTGACTCCCCCTGGACGGGACACTAATCCATCGCAGGTTAGCTCCCAGAAGACACTGGTACTCATTTACCTACCATGGAAAAATGGAAAGCTGAGTTGGCTTAGGCGGAAAATAAGGTCACACAAATATTCAAATCACGGCAGACCCGGTATCGATCTGGGGACCTTGTGGTTTGAAAGCAAAGATCTTACAACTGCACCAACCATGCCCACCCAAGACTGAATATTGTAGGTCTTATTTTACGAATCAAAATGATTTCGCAAGAGCGATTACATATTCAAATTCAAGAGTTCTTATAGCATTGTAAAGTTTCTCCATTAAAACAGTGAACAACAATTTTTAACAGATGATTTTCACTCTTTACAGATTTAGACTGAATGTAGTAGGTTCTGTTTTACGAATGAAGAGCATTTCATGAATTATAGACAGTCTAAATTTAAGGAGCACTTCTTCGCATTCTGAGACGATTGCTCAGATCAGGACAGACTGTAAAAAACCATAAGTATTTTTGGATCTGAATTTGTAATTACTTTTGATATAAATGATGTCGGAGACATCAAAATGTCAAGTGAATATATACACGTGTTAGTTTTTCTAGTTACAACGAGGAATGGCAATAGAAAAAACTATTGGTCTCCCCGTCCCTTTTTAAGAAAAATTAAATTACCATATCAGCAACTGTCGTTTGTCATAACTTAACTAACAAAATTTGACTAAAGAAGAAGCAAGCAAATGAGCAAGTCGGAGTGTTGTGCTATATACCAAACGATGACTGTTGCTCAGCTTGATTTAAACAAATAAAAGGTATCTCCGGCCTCTAAAATGTTTTTGGTTTTTTTTAAGGCAACCTTCGAGGATATTTAATGAGGAACGCATCGATATTAATTCAACACCCATCAGAGCTGGAGAGCATCATTAGTCAATTGACAAACGGAATGGTTTATCTGGAGGAAAAGGAAGTAATCCACAATGAATTAGTAAATAACCATCATTATCATCAGTGACTTAACATTAAACAATTTTATCTGTATATTGGTGAAATAATGGTATTAGTAAAGTTTAAACTTAGAAGATGAATCAAGGAAATCCTAAATATTAGGCTAAAAAGGCCAGCCTTAACCGTGATGGAGGGCGACATAGCATTCCACAGGTCTGGGGTTAAGTGTTGCGGTCACGTGAGTCGAGTTCACAAAGAAACGAGACGTGACTGCAGCTATATATAATGAGTCAAAACCTTATTTCAAAAAACTATTTATGTACTAAGTATGAACACTAACTTTAGTTTTAATACGTGTCTTAGCTGTGCAACATTATAATAATAATAATAAATACCGTTTATTTGCCACATTGCAGAATGAACTGAATTA
>ERZ1740055.276-NODE-276-length-12465-cov-7.334488_pt1 | contig 12465 bp, 6 predicted proteins | sample MGYA00581747_ERZ1740055 | MGnify/ENA primary metagenome ERZ1740055 (study PRJEB43018, sample SAMN04849739) | marine metagenome | isolation source: floating plastic debris | place: Pacific Ocean | collected 2008-08-28 | study: EMG produced TPA metagenomics assembly...
CATGCTCAGTAAAATCACTCTCAGGGCGCCTGGGCTACCCTTATGGACAAATATTTATACCCCAACAAAGCAAGCCTTTCCCTTTGGCAGTACATCTCGTTTACAGTTTTATTAACACAAATGCCAATGCATCGTCCTCGCCCGCACTTCCTAACCTTTGGTTATTACTAGTTTATAAATGAACTCGTTTTGATATCGAGGAAATAACCTCGTAGAAATTGTTTTTAAAAATCGTAGTTTAGTTGTTGCAATTGTTTTTAAAACACAAAAAAATTTGTTCAAATTAAGCAAAAAAGTCTCCAATCGATCTTTTGTTTCGCGATCCTTCTGTATTTTAAAAATACATATGTGACTTTACAAACGATTAACAAGATTTACCAAAGCTGCCATAAATGTTTTAAATTATAACATTTTAATTGATCGAAAGGCCTCTAAATGTAAAGATTTTATCAAACGCATGTCTGTTTTAAAAGATGTAAAGACTTTGCAGTCACAATTTGAGCTAAGCCTTACGTTAATAATCAACTACCAGGTCATGCACTATTATGCTGTAATGGTTTGTTGTATAACGCCCTCTCTTGTAGCTGTAAAGACTTTAATTTTTATCTTTTACAATACATTTATAATGAGAGAAAAGAGCTTTAAACAATTACTTTAATGAGAGAAACATTTACTTGGTATTGGCCATACTTTTATTTTCTAAATCTATCACTTTATTATTGGGCGGAGTTCCGGCAACTTGAAATCTTTTGCGTTGTTTATTTCCTGAATCGAACGGCTTTAAACCCGTTAACGGTTACAAGTTTTCAATTGTTTTTGTTTTCTTCGAGTTAAAAATGAGCCCATGTGATCCGAACGTTTGATATCAAAATGTGATCCGAACGAAAAGAGCGCCTTTTTTTTGCTCTTCTCTTTGTTCAGGATTTAATCGTGTTTGGAAATTAACGTAGCTTGGTAGAAACATTTTGAGGGCGTGAATAAATGTGGGAAAAGCAATTTCCTGTTGAAAAATAAATGTTTGCAAAAAGATAAATATACGCAGTGGTCTTTGAAAAACAAAAGTTGAATTAAACAAAAATGTTGAATAAATTGAATAAATTTTTTGAAGCTTCGTATAGTAACATTTCCCTACCATTTTCATCTATTTATTTTTAAACCTTATAATGAGAAAACTGAAATGCCATTTATTGACCGATAGATTGACCGTTAATAATGCAATTCTTCAATAACGCATAACGAGATCAAATTTTTGTTTGGCAATTGTGCTTCGATTAGTTGTCATGCTGCCACCAGCCAGTTTTAAAACACTCTGAGGGCTTAGCAGCTTTTCTGATGTTTGATTATTTTCGTGGAGCCAATAATTCTCACACCCGTCTGAGGTCAACCTAGTTATATATATGTATATTCCTGATGCCATTGTACTCAGTATTGTTATCGTAGCCTGGCAGCCTTGTAACTGAATATAAAGTCACCTGACAAACAATGGTTAGTGCTAGTGCTATGTTTAAACTTTTTGAATAATTACTTAATGGAACGAATACTTGTTCATTTCCTATAAAACCTCTCGACCGTTTTACCCGCTTAGTAAGTTACAGATTGCCTTAGGAACCGGCTGTGTTATCGTTCCAAAATCAAAATTTATAACTCAAATTATTTCTCAAGCCTATATCACTATTATCAGCTTATAAAAAGCAATGTGGTGAACAAAATAGTCTTAAAGGTATTTGAAATTTAATTGATAATATCTTGTACTACTAGTAGTAGTAAATTTTTTTCTTAGAGTGTTGGCTTCGTTTCTTGAACGCCAGTTTGCTTTCAAGTTGTAAAACTTTAAGTGTTACGGACAAGGTAAACATAGCTATGCAATAAAGCCTTTCGGGATCGACCGAAATAAAGTGAAAGGAATTAAGTTTATCCAGAAACATAGGTGCGTCCTGACAGCTTGATATATGCGAAATTTTTTTATGACGTCTGTAGCTCTGTGTTGGTATCCATGAAGCAAATAATTTTGACAACAAAAAAGAATGTTAAAAAATATCCCATACGACATCGACGATGACAACGTCTCGTGAGGAGTTGTTTTGAATTCGGAACTTTCATCTCACCCCTTAAAATAACTTTTATCTCCGGAGATAAAAACTTGAAATACTTTTGGATTGGAGTGCAGGTTCAGTAATAACGCGACATATTCCAGGTCAGAAGTAATACAACTCATGAATGGGCAATATAATATGATAATTACCCAGGCAAGGGGTAGTATATTTTAAATTAACTGATATAGACAAGCTTATGGTCCCGCAAACCATTAAATCGATCTAAATTCTACAAATGGGGCTCACACGTTTTTGATCAGTAATTGTTAACGAAATGGGATATTGTTTGCTTTCATCTCTTGTTTAAATGCAATGAATAAATGCGGGACATTTATTATTTTGTAATAAAGGCATACTTGTGATTCTAGTTTCCTTCTGATTAACTGCAGTTATGGGGCAGGCAATTTTTTCGTTAAACATAAACAAGACAAAATAACGGTCCCCTTTTGAAAACTTGATTTTTCCCTCACGAAAGCAAACAATCTGTGCTAATTTCCCTATTCTAATATCTTTAGCAGTTTGAGAGTGAGAAAGAAGAATCCATTTTTAGTATTAACTATTATTAGTATCGTTTTTTATAAAGAGAACACAGTTTTCGTAATCCTAGTTTGAGTTTATTAGAAATTGCTTAGCTACATAAATCTCGACAAATTTCGTGCAGCTGCGCCAATAGAGAATAGCAATCGTATTATAAATCCCAACGGATAATGAATCTCTGCCCCTCGCAAACAACTCTGCAGTTAATTTGGGCAACAAAAGTCATACACTGCGACTAATTGTTTGAATGGCGTAGACTATAACAAAGCATTGCATAATTTTTATGCGCGCCAGGAATCTTATTGTTTTTCATCAAGTGTCATATTGTTGAAAAATGATGGTTGTCAATGTCCGTCAATCACATGAAAAGGTTGCTACGTAACCTTGTGATTGGGTTCTTAGTCACGTGCTTACAACTGTAAAAATTTACAGCTAGCCGAGTTAACTTGTGAGACTCGTTTACACACGGCTGAATAGTTAAACAATCGGAATATGGATAGTTGATCAATAAGCAACCAAGCAAAATATGGGCAAAATATTTGGGCAAATTGTGTTGTCTGTAGCTTGTGGAACTGGCATGTGTTAAAGTTAATCGAAATCTTGTCAAAACTTATTCCTCAGGATTTGAAGGAAACATATAAACTCCGCCTAACTTTTCAGTTGCTTCTCGCTAGAGGACGCTTGAAATCAGCGTTTGGGTTAATTGCCAAGAAACTGACAACAGTTTTAACGGATGGATCGTCGATTGCTTTTGGGGTTTTCCCTTGTACTTCTGTGCATCCTAAATTGTGTGACAAAAAGCTACGAGGCAGGTAAGTCAAGTTAAAATGTGTTTACTTAGAATGGGTAAAATCTTTTACAATCACTTCCGTTGTTCACCACTCAAAACTTCCTACAGTGCGTAATGGTTTGGTTAATAACTCAAAAAATGTTCTACTTTCTCTTAAAATCACCTCTTCTATGGTATTGAAGTTCCGCCACTCTAGAAATAAGATCTGTTGTGCTGCCAGTGGTTGTTCAGTTGGAGTTGTTCGAGTCTTGGCTACATGTGGGGTTCAAAACGGTCGGGAAACACGAGTCAGGGTTGTAAACATTGTCTTGTCTGTTCTTAGCGTAAATATAAGGCCTATATTCTCTCGTGGTACTTAGTCATTAAAGAGTGGACTACAGAACTATGAATTTGTTTTTGATTATCGTCCTAGATTACTATTCATTAAACTCTATGTCACAATAGCCGTTTTGTTGGGGGGTTTAGATTTCAAACCACAGATTGTGCTGTACTTCAGACGACCGATTTCACTTGTGCCACATTTGATTTGCGACTACGCAAGTTTAAATTATCATTTTATTTCACTTTAAAAAAAAAAGAATATTGGTTAGCTGTCGAGTCGTGAAGGGTAGTGCGTGTAATTCAAGACAACTTATTGAAGTTTACTAAATGATTGTACATTTGTCTGTTGTGGGTTAAGAAAATCGTTCGCGTCAGTTGTGTCAGAGAATTAAGTGGTAATCACTTTGAAAGTTTAAGTGTCCTTTTTTTCATCTTAACACCACAAAAATGGAATGGAAAGTCTTCGGTATAGATGTTTCTTTCTTCGATTTCGGTTAGAGGTTGTTGAAAAGTCAGCAATGAAGAGAGACGAAAACGATATGTACCAATTTTGTTGGTATCATCTTCATGTGAACTTGTGCCTTATGACAAAAACAATGAGCGTAAATTTACCATGAGATGAACAACGCGGTATTTGCGTTGGCTTAATTATAGAAAAAGTAGAGCCAAATGTTGAATTACGTCTTTTTCCGTGAAAGAGTTACCGATGATCTGCGGGTTGCTGTTTTTTAACCTTTGTTGCAACACAATTCTCAGCGGTTTGTCAAGTAATTTAGTCGTGACGAAATCATCAGATAGCACGTTCACTTCAATTGTGCAAATGTACAACTTTAAAGTCTATATTATAAAATCTTGAACATTAGAAGACGTATTGGCTAAATTTACTTTTAAGAGCCGGATTACTCAGTCGAATTGACTATTGCCTAACGGTTAAAGGCTAAACAGCTTCTTGTTGGGTACAAAGGCCTTGCCTTTGGGCAATTTGAACTTCGTTTTGCTAATCACGCACCTCGAAACATATCTGGTTGGCGGATTTCAGTTGGAAAAAACACAGTTTTAAATACCAAAACCACAATGTTTTATAAATAATGGTTATTCATATAAATAAAAAGCCTTTTTATTTTTTCTTTAACGAGATTATCTATTTTACCTACTTCCTAAAATGCGAGAAAGTGCATAGCCAGAGTGATAAACATGCATCCAATCTTTATGCTGTTTCGCGGATTAAATTTCTTAATTTACGATCTTGTGGTCAAACCACTTTACATTTTTTCGCGTTTTTGACCGTGGATTTTTCATAATCAGAAGATTATTTAATAAGATACATTTATTCTAGATTGGGTAAAATTTGTCGCCCGATTTACCTGGTTTTATTTAAATGTCGGCTACTTCGATTCATTAATCTGAACATCTCCTGTTTCGTTTGAAGTGATGAACGAATTTGCGCATCTTCGTCTTTAATAGTTCATTATGTTTATGAATTGTTTATCTTCCCACAAAAGGATATAGGAAGAAACTGCTGCATGATTTATTATGATTTCAAACAATGCTCTCTTTGTAAAATTATGTTGTATGATAGTTTGCCTTTGACAACACAACTAGCGAAATGTTTTGGTTTCGGATTAGGAAATCAAATACTGCACCGGTGCTGTCAGTTTGAAATTTTCATTGACAAATATTCATCGATTCAAAGCATATGACCTTTTTCCATTTTCCCGAAATCTTTCCGACTGAGTGAATTAATTTACTATAATAAACCTATTTCAATTTATATCTGTTATGACCGGATTTCCTCATAATTTAATTTTTAAAAAAAATGTATTATGAAAAGCGTTTGAAAAAACGTTCTTAATTTCCAGCTAAATTAGGAAAAACAGTTTTAGCGAGCTCTTAAAATTTATTTAGGCAAAGTTTGCTCTTATTAAAGACTTTAATATTTTTTTTAATAACTATGAATAATGTGGATAGTACGTGCGTTTTGATTGGTCAATTAATGTGTTTTCATAGCGCTATAAAGCATAAATTGACGTGAGCAATATGACTGGATGTCTTCAAGTTGCGAGAATTAACATTTTCATGAAAAAAACAAAACTGTACATACGACCTTCGTATGTCGTCTTTCTCTTTGTTAATTCGAAAAATAATAACTTGATAAAAGAGATAAAACATGTTCTCTGTACCTTCATAGCCTGGTGAAAACCTCAGCAAAGTTTGTAAGAATTCTCCCGCAGGTGAAAGGCTAGGGTTTTCACTGATCTGCTTTGGAATTCTCCCAAAGATTTGCCTCGGTTTTCACAGGCTATGAAGGCACTGAAAAAATGTTATAAAAGTTTGTAAAAATTAGCAAGAGTGTTATTCGTTTTTTAAATTTAGGTGCTGGGACAATTGTTATATTTCAGGAAAAAATATGTTTTTTAAAACTTGCGAGTTTGATGAGAGAATCCACTTACAAAACAAATTAAACTCCAATTACAATTTTTCATAAAGCACATTGATTTTATTTTTTCAACCAACTAAAGGACAAAACGAAATAAAATGACCACTTTAAGAGTAATTGGCTGTTCGCTTTCACCATAAAGGTGCCAATTGTCGACGCAGGTCCCGATAGTATCGAATCGGGCGCATTACCTAATGATAGTTGGACAATTAGGTGCCTTTCGCGATATCCCTTGAAATAATTAATGTGCATAGTTTTGACTTAATTAACATCTGCAGTATATAAACATGATTCACCTCTTTCTCTTGACCTATCCGCCCTTGCAAGCGGCCGCCCTAAAGGAATTGATGAATGAAACTTAACACTTGGCTTCATTTACAAAGGTTTTAAAAACGTTCTTGTTCTCTAACTGATAACCATATCGGGACACATAGAAACCAAAAGAGCCTCATTTGCAGCATTTCAATTAGTAAGGTTTTCTCGAGTGCTATTTTTGTGCATCGTCTGATTTTCTGACCCTTGCAAGAATGCGTTAATAGAGATTATGCAAACCTTTCTAGGTCAATATTGTTCACTTTGATTCATTTTATTATTTCTCCTTGGAATTCGAGAACCGTGACAGTTATCCGTGTTCAGATGTGAAACTAAAAGTAAAGAAACACTTTCTAACCCTAAACTAAATGTTTCAAGCCTTGATGGGAACACTAAAAGAATGTACAACTAAATTTCTAAAATTCTGAACAATTAAAATCAATGTTGTTTCAGCTTCGTGGCCTTTTTAGCAGCATTCAAAGTTTCATTACGATAGAGATATTTTCTTACAATCCTTCATTTTATATAATGTTTCACTTCTTTTAATTTCTCTATACTGTGCGGTTGTGATGAGATAAACTTGGAAAAAAGTTACTATAGTAAATGTATATTTTTCCTTACAATGACATATTTAAAGGAGCACCTGCAATAATGGCTCGAGTCTTATGCGATTATTCACGATTTTCTCTTAAAACAAATTGAGTATCGCGTTAGTCTTGCCTGTAAAACGTCAATATTGATCATGTTTCCTGAATATTAAATATAAATATATATACATGTATATACATATTTATATATATAATAACAGTTTGATATATCTTTGGATAAATCTGAAGTAGCCAGCTTATCATCGTTGCCCACATTAACTGTGATCACCTCAATTTTTCTATCATTTATTGCGTCAATGTGTTGAGAACAGATGGCGGTATCTTGTCATTTGCTAGTGTCATTTGAACACAATTGTTGTTTTCTTGAAATTGGTTTGTTTGAGTGCATCATGGTATGTGAGAGATGATTTTGCGGATCCTAAACCGCTTTTAGTATGGCTTAATTTTCCCTAGAATTTATCAAAAAAAGATTGTAACTGATGTAACATTAATTTAATTTGGGGAAATAAATTTTGAAACTTTTAAAATAACTCTATTTTTTTTTTAAAATGTTTATATTTTAGTAAAGTATTTTTGGTTATAATTTTGTCTATTATTATTTTTATTAACGGTTCTTTACGAAGGATACAGTCAAATCTAAGATTTTTAACTTCTTACTAAAAATATATCAGTAGCATAAATGGCATTCTTTTAAAATCATAATGTACTTATGAAACAAAAGAACATTGTCTTAATGACAGGTGTTATGCTGTCTGTAAAACGATTTTCACGGTTCGCAACTGTGTTTACAGTTTTGTTATGCTATAGAACCGACCCGCCATAGAACGCTAAAATTACAGTGCAAAACATCTTTGCAATCCAAACCAATCACTTTAACACTGGCTTTTCTTTCGTGATTAAAATTTTACCTAGTAGATTTATGATTATGCTTTTAATCCCAATTGGATGATAGATATAGTGGTCGGTAGTTTCGGTGGATTGATCAAGTTTCAATTTTTCGTCTCCGCAGTTGCTGTCCGTTTATTGCTTTCTTAAAACAATTATAGGCTTGTCAAAACTTGAACTTGAAATTAAAAAAAAAAAGATGTTATCGCTTTTTTTTTCTATTTTTAAGAATGAGCAAGTCGTAGCTTACACCTGCCGAGGTTTGCCTTGTGTTGTCCACGCGCTGATCTTACTGAACCCGCTATGAACTTTTATTTGCGGTGTATAAAGTCAAGTTCACTATAATATCATCTGACATTCCTCAGGTGTCAGTTTTCAGGAGAGAAAATGAGTGGAACAGTTGGGACTCTGTCAGGTGTAACTCCTAAAGCTTGGGATCGAATTTGGTTTTTCCACGTGAGTTAAGATTCAAAGAGTTTTTCCCCCTAGAAGTCGCGCTTTTTCCTATCACTAAATCTTGCATCAACTAATTGCATTTGAATTTAAAGCTGCGGTTCGAGATCACTCGAATGATGATGGCAGTGCCTTTATTGTTGTGAATGGCAAACGAGGGAGTGGAAGATCTTTGGACCTCACTTTGCAAGAGAAACCGGCTGTAGCTCTTTTCCTTTTTTGCTTATAAATCAAAATTCAAATGGAACTTCCCAGTTTCCTGATAACTTGTTAGTAAATCGGTGGAGACGGATCAAACAGTCTCAATTTAGTGTTAAATATGTAAATTCTACATCGTATAAAAGGAGAAAACTTACTGACGTTTCGGACGTTAGTCCTTTTACTCCGACGAAGGACTAACGTGCGAAACGTCAGTAAGTTTTCTCTTTTTATACGGTGTAGAATTTACATATTTAACACTAAATCGTTTCTTTAGAAACATCGACGCAGCTCACACTAGTTTATCGCTAGTTATATTTTTTCTTTCAGACAGTCTCAGTCTTGCAAGGCGAAGCCAAAAAACCCGGCCGCAAAGGTGGTGTGTGGTTTCTAACTGCTTCAACCATCCTGATTCCCAATACCACAAAATTGTTCTTTTAAAATTTTTCTAATGATTGCTTTTGTTTTTTTGTTCTGTTACTTTTGTTTATTTTTACGCCAACGTAAGTTTACCTTATTCAAAGTCACGCTGACTTTTTCTTCGTATTATTATTTTTTTTCACAGCTCCAACTGTCACCATCTCACCAAAGTCTCCCGCAGGAGTGGAGAGAGGCAAAGTAGCAATCGTTTGTAAGGTCCGTGGAAATCCTCCTTCAAAGGTAACGTGGTTCAAAAATGGCAGTGCAATTAGTGATTCAAGAACCCGTCAGCTTGCACTGCCTGATGGGAGCGTGATTAGAATAATGTTACTGAAGAGAGTCAGACATCAAGCATCGTACAAATGCGAAGCCGATAACGGAGTTGACCCTCCTGTTTCGTCCACTGCTCGTCTTACAGTCTACAAAGGTATCGATTTCTATAATTATCCAATTATTTCTGAAGACTTGAATTAATTAATGCCATTTTTTAGTATTTAGGAGAGCCTTTGTTAAGGCTTTATTGATAATCATTTTCTAAACATTCTCTTTGTATTTTTACTTGACTTTTTAAGATTAACATAGGGCGTGGCTTTTCATTTCTCTAAGAGATGAATTTTACTAGTGTACACTTTTTTTTGTTATTAAGAATCAGTAGAATTTTGCTCAGGCTTAATGTTCTTATTTTTTCAGCAATTTTAGCCTTAAAATGTTCTTATTTTAACAACTGAAAATCAACTATAACGTCTTAGGCGCTTTTGTATGCTTTGTTTTTCTTAGGAATTGAGGCGGCTAGTTGATTCTCCAGTATTCAGTTGTCAACAATATGTATATATTATATTACATACGTATACTACACTATTTTTTTTGTGGGAAGATAATGCAAGTCGTGTATGACGTTATTTCAATGGTATGAGTGGCAATTGTTATGGACAAAATCAAGGTCAAAAGTCTTTTTATAGTTTTTTTTCTTAACAGTTTCTTTACGATGAAAACTAAAATTAATTCCGCCTGTTTAAAACGCAGTTCAGTTATATTTATAACACTTTGTATTGAAAGATTTTGCCACTGGTGACAAGAACTTGCTTTAAAAGGCTCATATCTTGATTTTTCTGTAACTTTTTGTTGATCATCAAATGTGTTTGTCTCACCATGTTTCACTCAACGATTTGAAAGTCGTGACTTTTTTGTTGGAACGGAGTGACTTGCATTGGATTGCTGGAATGATAAGTGCTCGGGTTTAAAATGTTCGAATCGTTTCCATTTTAAGAAAAAAAAATGTAAATAATTCAAACCTTGGGATAAATTTCCACAACAGTTTTTTCAAAATAGATAGCTTAAGGTCATCAAACTTTATTATATCACACAAGCAATTGTTTCCCAAGAATAATAATTGAAATCGAATAAACAGTGCCAATTCGAACCACTTGAAAAAATCCATCACAGTTCTATTTACTTTTTCTCTTCAAAGTCTATTTCTAGATGAATACTTGTAATTACCGATATTACTGCGTCCGCGAGATGTGTTTTCCTGAACTCGGTCGGAGCGCCTTTTCCAATACTGAAAACACATCTGCACGTTGTTAAAAATTATTATAGTCACGCGAATTGAGTTCTTCACTTCTTGAGTTTGTTTGCCAGCTCATTTCCTGCTCGCGGATATTGTCCTTAACATTTTGCGGTTACCAACTCGATGCTTAACTTGCAAGAAACATGTAAAATTTTCTGTGGTTTTTTGGTCCTACGCACTGCTACGCAGAGAAAACCGTGAGTTCTATTTAAACTCGATAAAATCAAAGATGTGACGGTTAAATAACCATGTTGCTTACTGTGGATTGAAAACTGGAATTGAAGGGCTTCTAACAAAAGGTTTTGCTTAATGATGTTTTAGATTCCACACAGAATTTAATTTTAGTAACAAGTTTTTTTAGTTGTTTTGTGAAGTGGTTTTGAATCTGCAAATTTTTGTTCAGTTTAAATCAAGAAATGCATGCAGTCAAAGTAAATCGGCAATAAAACTGTAGTTTAGGAAGGGCCATTATTATTCTTTTAAGTTTTTTAAAAAGCTCCCCTTTTATGAATCAACTAAACCAAAAAGTGACAGGTCCGAGATCAAATCAAAACTATTAGAATTTTCAAAAGTTCGTTCTGCTAACGGGGAAAAGGTTGCAGTTTAAAGGTCTTATTTATCTTCGCCAATCTTGTCCTTCGATAATCAGTCTCACTTTTCGACGGTTAATTTGTCGATATTTTTTGTTTCCTTACGCTTACCTCCTGCAGCTATATTAAGCCAAAACATTTCTACTATTTTTACACTTCCTGCCTTTATTGGCACATTACAGTTATATTTTTTGTGTAAAGTATTCTTAGTAATTCTTAGTATTTACAAATACTATCTGGTGCTTTAAAAACACACACATGCTAAGAAAACTCTGGACCAAAAAAATAATCCCAGTTAGAGTATTCAATTTATTATTAGTTTTGGCAATTCTCTTTAAAAAATTAAGTCTGGTTTCGATATCTCATTTTCTAGGTTTTTGTTGTCAGATTGCTTAACATTTCGATAGAAACGAAATTATAATTAGGAAAGTGTCGCTGAAGCTATATCTTTTAGGTATACCGTTAGATGCCCTCGGGCAAGAAAAACAAACCGCTGGTACCGTATAATAATTTTGTATCTGATAAAATTGGATGACTCGTTGAATTTTTTTGAATAATAATAGTCGTTTTGAGTAGCGGTTCTTCGTCTAAGAAGGACAACAACCTCTCAAAACTTCGAAGATTATCCCTTGCAATCAGATTAGTTTGGTGAAACGTAAGATGATGTCGCTAATCAACCTAAACCGATTATAAATAAACCTTTCGATGGAGTTAGAGGTTTTTGCTATTTTTAATTATTTGGTACAGCTTCTCGTGAGTAAAAGGTGTTATTGTAGATAAGAACATAAACTTCAAATTTATATTAAACTGCTTATGCAAGTTAGTACTTCATGTAATTTTGATAACTCAAGATAAAGAGTAAAGTGTCTGACCAAGGGCTAATGAAGCTAAGCTTTTCGCAGTAATTAGGGTGATGGTAATTAAACTGGAATCTTGAGTTGTCAATGTTATTTTCTTGAAATTCTGGGCTGACAGAGACTTCATTTTAAACTGACATCTGGATAAACCAGACGCCTTAATTTACGAATACAAGGGAAAAGGTTTTCTTTTTTTTCCAGAAATATTTTTCTTTAAAATTTTTTTTACTTTTTTTTTAAATAGAAGTATTTTAAATTTTATTCAATTGTCAAGCTAAGTGTGCACTTTCGAGATCTAACAGTGTTGCAAAAGAGCATTAAAAAATTTTTAAAGTCCATATGTGCTTGCATGAAAATTAATATTTCAATTATAATTAACTTTTCTATTTTTTTCGTT
>ERZ1740055.277-NODE-277-length-12449-cov-7.071163_pt1 | contig 12449 bp, 4 predicted proteins | sample MGYA00581747_ERZ1740055 | MGnify/ENA primary metagenome ERZ1740055 (study PRJEB43018, sample SAMN04849739) | marine metagenome | isolation source: floating plastic debris | place: Pacific Ocean | collected 2008-08-28 | study: EMG produced TPA metagenomics assembly...
ACTCAGTACCATATCGTACGGCCGGTTTAGGCCGGTTTGGGAGCGAAAGGGTTAACCAATGTTTTAAAATAAGCAACCTTCGTTTACTGTAAGAAATCCGCGCCTGCAATTGGTCAAAATTGATAACGTGATTTTGGTTTATCTGTGACTAACCGGCAAAATGCAAGGTGCGGTTATTATCAACGTTAACCTTTGTTTATTGGTTAAACCATGGCCGAATCTTTAATAAATTCAGACCACTGAAAATATAAATCAAAATGATTTTTACGGAGCTTTTACTCCAGCGAAAGTTGTTATATATCAGAGTATACACTCAAGTTATTCAAATTGGCGCCGGACATTTTGGCGCACGTCCAGCAATTTTCCCGCCGTTTAGATAAGTTTGGTACATTTCTGTTTAATTTTTTAAAATGGAATTCAACTCTTTGCCAGATTTACTGAATACCGGATTTACAATTATTAAAATTGATTTGTTTTATGGTGGCGAGTACTTGGGAGCGAAAATATGCAGATTCCTGATTTTTTTTTTTTTTGACAAGATTACTTCAAGATGGCGATTTTTGGTTGGTACTACATCGGGGAAGACGACGAAAAATACTGGTTGAGTTCTTTTAATGTTTTATAAAAACATTGAACTTACTTCCCAAAGGACATGCAGATAAATTCTAAAACAAGGTATTTGCTACATTTCTTTTACGATTTAATTTCAGCTTTAAACAAATATTCCTTCAGTGAATGCTTCGCTCCTGAAGATTGTATCTTCTTCACGTTAACTTTTAAAAGTTCTATTTTTCAATCTTTCTTCATGTACAACTTTTTGTGATTTCTATTTATTCTATTTGAACTTAATATGCCATTTTAACTATGTACTATTTGATTTAAAGATTTTTGTTTGTCAGACTCTTGCTTCAAGTTCTTTGAGTCGCACGTTGCAATGCAGTGAACTCAGATTGCTTATTAAAAGGATTTATTACTTTTAGTTTGTAGTTTGTTTACAAATACACCCACTTGCTGGCAATATAATGAACTCGAAATTGATCTTAATACACTTAATTAGCTTCGCTTCGCATCGTGCATTATTCAAATTTCTCGTTCATTATATTGCCAGCGCGTGGGTGAATTCGTAAACAAACTACTCACATCCAGTAACTAACCCTTAAATAATATACCAAGTCATATTTTATGGTTACCTTCTGATATCTGTTGGGGCATTCCTCATCATTTACAGGGTCCAAACATGGTTTTCTCACATAGCCGCTCTTAATACCTGCCTACAGTTTGAAAATGTATAATCAAAAATTTAAAAATTTACTAAAGACAATTATAAAACTTTTAAAATAGGGCAGCCAAATTTATCAATTAATTGTAAACATTGCTACGTTACATAAGTTGAAAACTACTAAAATGATACCAATCTTAAGTTTGTTAATCCTTAGTGTTTCAACAAATTAACATTGTATCAACAGCCAAAACCCTTGACTTTATTAGCTTTTATACCTGTTCATAAACCTCTTTATCAAGACCAGTCACTTTGTTTGTCTTTAAGAGTAGAAAAGTCTTTCTACTATTTCTTTTAATTTATGCATCATACTACAAAAATGCTCATAAACAAAACACGTCAATGTTACTTTACTTTGTCTTATTCACGGAAATTCAATAACAGGAACCATCAAATTAAGTCAAAAGGTTTTGGTTGTTGAAAATGGCCTACTAATATGATCCAAAGTAAAATTATTTAACAATGTAAGAATAATAATGATAATAATGATAGTAATAAATAATAGTCTTAATATATTATTTTTAATGCACTTACATCTTTGAACAGTTTAGTTAGTGATGTAGTTGATATCTGTGGGAACAGGTGTTTTATTGTAGGTATCATGGTGGATGGATTCAACTTGGTCCACTTGATGTTTGGAATAAGACCCCTAGTAAAGAAATGTTTAGTATTTAGCTGATTAATACCATGCCAATTAAACAAACAATGTCTTACATCTGAACTGAGCATTAGCTCAATTTATTCTTACATAAATTTTTTAAGGAAACAACCTCTGTAGCATAAAACAAATTTTAGCTATTTTCAAGGTCTAGAAATATTATGAGACAGTTTCAATAACCACATCATATACAGATGTACGATATTTTTTGAACTGAGTACCACATTTACTCAATTTAATTTTCATATTTTTTTGGTGTGGCGCCTATTTGGGGGTGGCACTTATTTGAAACAAAGCTTTTGCAATGCAATGAAGTGACAAGTTTTCTCCTGTTTTTCTCCTGCATAATAAGAATTTATTTTTCAAATTTACGTTGAGATTAATGAAATAGCAAATACAACATCAACAATTGAGGATTCAAACACCAAAACAGTCCATTTTTCTGCTTGTTCTTTTTCTTTTATTTTCTCAGTTAAAAATGCATGGTCTACATGTATATGTTTGAAATTAGCAATGCACTGGCCCAGCACTTAATCAGGTTAATATAGTCATTTATAAAATAATTTGGAAAGTATGTGGGTTTTGATTGGTGTAGAAGTGTGTTTTCATGACGTGAGCAATGTGGTTAACAGTCTCCAAGTTGTGAGAATTTACAGTATTTGCTTCGTATATCGTTTTTCTCTTTGTTAAGACTGAGAATAATAACTTTATAAAAGAAATAAAATATGTCTGTGCCTCCATAACCCATTGAAAGCCTTGGCAAAGTTTGTGAAAATTCTTGAGCAGATAAAAACTTCGACTGCATCTCAGGTTTCTACTGATCTGTTCTTGAATTCTCCCAAGTATTCGCCTCGGTTTTCACTAGGCTATGAAGGCACAGAAAACATGTTTTATTTTTTAATTATATAAAATTAAATAAAACTCACCTAAGTTCTTTGACAAGAGCATTGTCTGGGCCATGAATCTTTGCACCATCCCAGAAGCAATCCAGTGGTGTGATAACATTACACGGAACCATTTTCTCGAAAAACTGAGATTTAAATAAAGGGTTCTTTAACTTTATAGATGATACTGTAGTTTGTGGTATAGTGAATGAACTGAAAATACTGGAAGTGTAGTGGATGGTTGTTAGAGGTTTATATGGAGAATCCTGATTAGAACTTGAGGCAGCTACTGTACAGTAGTTACTGAAAACTGAGCTCTCCATTCTGGCAAATATATAAAAATTATATATATGTTTTACACTGTGAACTCCACAAAAAAATCTAAACAGAATTCATAACATCTTTTGTATGGGCTGGTAGTACATATGAATGAAGTGCCTGATTGAAATATCTCATTAAGAATGTTGCATTTTTATTTCTACTACAGCAAAAGCAAAAAAGGAAAGTTTTATTGATTCAATATAGCTAGTGCAACTATTTATTTTTCAAGACTGGCCCAATTATTGAAATCATATTCATTATAAATGGAGGAGAGCTTGTCTTACCTTTTATACCAAGGGTATTTAAGAACAAGACAATGAGGTATAGCTTTTACCTTCTGAACGTAGTATGGGTTGTCGTGTAATTCTGGAAGATCTGTTGAGTAGCACAGGTCCTTCAGATTCCATGTTCTAGTATCAGAATAAGAACCATTCTCATTTCTCAGCAAAAACAAAATGGGCAAGGGTTATTTAATTAAGCTATTTTCTTAACCCCTCTCCCCATACCTCAAAAAAAAAAAGATGGACCAAATGTGAGAACGTTCAACAATAATTTTGATAGAGGCATATTTTTCCTTATTTTTAGCCTTATGTTTTCATTAATAAACCTTATTACATTAAAGTAACAAATAGCTTCATGTTAAAGAGGTGAAATAGCTGTCATTAAGGTATATTTATTGTGATTTAGGGGATATAATTTTATAATTTTGTTGAAAAAACTAGTTAATTTTTATATTTAGTCACACTAAGGGGTAATCTGGGCTGTCAGTAACCAGCAGCTGGAGATTAATGTCAGCTACTCTGATGCAAATTGCCGGCTACCCCTCACACTAAGGCATTAACTTCCTCCAGCCCCCATAGCTGGCTACTTTCAAAATATCACTGTCTACTTTAAATCTTATTGACAGCCCTGGGTAATAAATATATAAGCCATCAACATTTTGAAGTGCAGGTGTAATTTGCTGAATGCTGAATACAAAACATGACTACAGTATACCAGCTATACTGTAGGTCAGTGAAAAAACGTATATCGCCAACTATTATGTAAATGCAGCCATAAAAACTTTTCATTTATGCACGTTGAGTAATTCTAGGGTTAGGATAAGGCTAGCTATAGGGTAAGGGTTTAGACTTGCATGATGTACTTCCGATCCCCTGACCTACAAACTGTAGTCGCATTCTGCATTCTACAAATTACACCTGCTGTTTTTTCAACTGTATTTTGTTAAAATGTTTTTCACAAAACATAACCATAACTCAAGGCATACACCAAGTTCTTCATGTATTTTGACTTCTAGATATAGCTGCTATATCAGTGCTGCAAATTTCAAACACACTGAAGAGAGTATTATTAGGGGGTATTCAAACACTCAAACTTGTAGACTTCTTAAGGGTTACTCTCATACATAATTTTGTTTTCAAGGGGGTATTAATTTAGGCTTTAGTGTGTGAAATACAGTATGCACAAAATGTGCGTCATGGGGAGCCCTAAAGACTGAGTAACTTTCTTTATATGTAGAATATGAAATATATAATATTTGTGCCAATTAAGAGTTTGGAATTTTTTGGCTGTTACATTGTACTAGTGGCTGGATATACTCACTGGTCAAACATCTCCACTGTAACTGACATTGCTCTCTCGAGAACTTTGAGGTGCTCCTTGAGAGCCTCCACAGTCAAAATGTTCGTTCCCTTCATTTTAGGGGTTTGTATTAAGAGTTGGTTGGTGTGACCACTATCTTCGCCCAGCTGAGCTTTGGAGTAACTGAGTTCTTTTTGAAGTCTTCCACCAACTAGCCAGAGAATATTGGTAAAAAACATAATTACTCTAACTAAATCAAAATTTTTCTGGTCTAGCTACCAGATAAGATGGGAAGGCCATATATATTAGAGATTGAACATGTAAGAGAGGAGGTTTGTTTAAGATAATTTAAGGAATATTGCAAGGAATGGTTGCTTGTTACTAAACAAGTAGTATATACATTTTATTCCCAAGTCAAAAATAAAGTAATGACTTTTTATTTCAGATGTTACATAGGTTTGTAATTTTCTGAAAAGGAACCTTCTTATGGTATATGAAGCAAATAAACCATTGACAGACTCATCCCAAGCCTGACATATCACTTTCTGTACAAATTAGTATTAATTGTATTAATTCTTTTATAGGTGAATTACCAATAGTCTAGAAAATATCTAACTTAACCTTACAGTAAAAACTGCAGAAAATAATATAAAATTGCCAGTGAAATAAAATTCATAATCATTTATTGAAATTATCTACGTAATTAATAAGAACTTCTGCCCAATAAAACACTTTGAGTTTTTTTGTATGTTTCCAATTGCAACTTAACCAACAAAATGCCTGAATTTGTATCTGGCAACAGAAATTTTAAGGTAATAATACGGTTCCAACTTTTTTAAACACTTTTGATTTAGGTTAATGCTATAAAAACTCCATATTTGATAATGATAAATAGTAAAATTGTCTTTAATAACCATGTAGCTACAGTTAATTACTCATTCTACATAAAATGATCAAATGTACAATCTGAGTTTTCTGTGCCACTTTGATAAAGACTTTATAGTAAAGTCAGTTTTCTAAATTTTAAAGAGAATAAATTTATTGTGATAAAACCAAAGTTAAAGCAGACATAATTTTAAAATATACAAAGTATCTACTCCAAATTTCGAAACTATTATTTTAGATCATAAAGAAAACAAGGAAATGTAAAGAAATATTTTACGCAAATAAATCCTGACTGCCACGATTCTAAAGACAGTTTCTGAGCTAATTTTCAAAACCCCTACTCTCTAGCCTAATAATAATTTATCAGGTACTTTAAAAAAGGTCTTAATTGACGATCAACACATGTTATAATTTTCCTAATGTTAAAACTTTTATGAAAATTTTTATTTTCCACCATAACCACGGCCACTTGAAGATTGGTCAGTTATCATTGCTTGGTATTCAAGATCATGAATTTTAAAATTTCCATATTTAACACTCGAGCGAGTTCAGTGGACTACGACAATATGCGGCGTTTACAGTATGCTGATCAGAAGATATCTCCTATTACATAACGCATTAACTTGTAAAAGGACAAGAAAGTGCGATTCAGACAGCATCCGATTAATTCTAATTGTGGTTTGTGTAGATCGCCAAGGGACCACAAAATATCTACGGAATGTATTCATTCAAATGGAGCCAGCATTGAGAGGGCGCTGTTTACGACTATGTTGAATTTGGAAATTCGAAACTTGACCGAGACACGCTTTTTACCAAATGATTTCTTAGTTTCCATTTAGTAAACTGCTCGGGTTTTGCTGAATGGATATTTGTCGTGATATTCAAACTAATCAAGAGCGGTGGACCAAACCTCTTGAACGAACGTCAATCTTAAAGCTAAACGGATCAAATGATAAATTACTTTAGCGCTAGAACTGATTTTAACGTTGTCTAGTTATATCAGAAAAATTAATGAGATCCATAGTTTTATAGTTTTAAAAACAAGTCTTTGTAATATTTAGGATACTAGGAATTATTACAACTAAATTTATCAACATCATCTAATACACTGCCCTATTTACTCAACAGTCGAAAGGAAATGTATGTGTGGCATACCTCATTGAAGTTATCAGCTTGCAAACGCTCAAATGACAGCTTTAAAAACTGCAGGAAATTTACCAGCCATCTTTTGTACTTCACAGGCGTTACAACTTAAAAAACTTTAATCCGCGCACGAATTTTGAACAATTTTTAAATTTTGACAAAAACCCCATCAACACATAACATTTTTAGCATTTTAATTTTCATTCAACACCGCGCTTTAAAATACGATTAGTTAGCCTTAGAAAAGTAGAACGTACATCGCCGTTGTGAATTTTTGTCTAAGACGTTACAGTTTTGAACTGGTCTTTTACGACATGTTTGAAAAACATATTGAACTAGTCGACAGAATAATTTGACATGATACAATCAAGAGACTGCCACAAACTGTACAATATGTAATACAAGCCTAGTAAAAACAACATGTGAGTTCTTTCAAAACAACACGGACCCGACATATTTATTTTTCTTTGGAAAAAAAGATATTGTCTCCGCCTGGTGTAAAAAGAATATGAATAATGTTAGATCAGATCACGTGTACCTTCTACCCACAGCTTCTCCGCATCTGTTTCCATTTTTGCATGTACAGGCAGTCCAATGGCAAAAACTGTTAGTAGCACAAGTCCAGCTAGAATAGAAAAGCTTGAATGATGCTGAATCCAACACCCCAGTCTAAACAGAATGCCTTGTAATTTAGCCCGAATAACTAATGCAACTGTTCTTCCTCTTGCACGACCCTGTAAAGAAAATGCTATTGTTAGCTCTATCTTTTTTCTTAAAAAAAACGGCAACGTTAATTCAATGCTTTTCTTTTTTTAAAGCGTATATTTCATCTTTCTAGGACAATCGTGTAACATTATGATTCCTTCTTTGTTCCAAGATAAACTCTGGGGGTATTCAAATGGGTTCCCAGGAGCCCAATACAAACATAGACCACCCATAGATTCCTCATTTCTATTTATCGAAACTTCCAAAAACATTTACATGGAAAGAACAGGAAGGGCGAGGTGAAATTGTAAACTCTGTACGTGAAAACAGAAACCAAAATCTATCGAGATTCTTTTTGCGGACAAGCTGGGTTTCAATTTTTTGTTACTAATACTCACAGCGCTTGTGTTATTAGTGAATTGAGTTCTTCGTGCATACTTGCACTGGTAATCTAAAATCTACTCACAAGTGTAAAGATAATTGAATAACCAACAACTCAACAAAAATATTCGAATAAATAGAGAACATTTTAGTAACAAATAGAAATCTGAACTTAAGCAAGACCAAATTAATAAGAACATTCTCGTTCGATTCACAAGTGAGCGATGGGGTATTTGATAATTTTAGCCTTAAGGTTCCGTTGGTGGGCCGATGTTTTGTCAAAGGGGAACCCAGTGTTCGCACTTACACCGCGTGCAGTTAAGTCGTCGCTAGTTTTACGTGATAAAATCGTTTTTCTTGTCTATAAAACCCATACCTTGGCTAAAACATTAGTTCCTGATTCTGTGACGATCTCTGGTGGGGAGAATTTAACCGTTTGTTGTGAATAAAAAGGCCTCAGAACAGCGCTGAAGAGAGAAGTACTCCAAGCTAGCTTACTTCACCCATGCGTCAGTTCTGTTGTGATTGACTGCTGAGTGAAGGATTAACAATACCGCAAGCTTTTGAGATTTGTACACTTCAAGACATGACCATTTATCATTAACCGCGACTAACATGTTCTCTATCAAATTTGGAGAAATTATTTCAAACTACAGGGGTTAAAATACCGAGCCGTTTCGAACTTCCATTCCTCATAGTAATGTAAACAATTTATATGGAATTGATCTCGTCGAAAAAGAAGGTCGATCCATTTATAGCTGTTAGGAATAACTCCGACAGATTTGGTTCCCTAGACCAAACGGTTTAGCCATAATTAGATGCAAGTAAAGGTGTGCAAGCATACCTCCTTTATGTCTCTTAGTGCATCTTCAGCCCAAATTCTTTGGTTTGTTAGGAATCCATACATAATTGTTGTTGTAAGTATCCAGCGTATTTCATGTGGTGCTCAGGCCTACCCAAGGTTCTCTCAGACACAAATTTGCGAGTACTTATCACAGGATTTCGTCTTTGGTGGTTTGTTTTCACACACTACACAAATTAAGATCTCTTGATATAACAGGTCTTGAATAAGCCTCAGTGAGAGGCTTACAAACTTCGTCCATTTCTGTTACCAAAGACAAGTTACACATTTCTCTCGGTTCAAATGAAACTTGACCGCGGTTGAACATGATGCTAATCTAGCAAATATACGTCACAGGTTCATGATGGATGGGTCAATCCGACAATCTGATTGGTTCTTTTGAAAGCAATTAGTTAACCAGGAGCGGGTTCAGATATGCACAAACTAAAGTATTTGTGCCTAGACCACACACCTCGATCAAAACGTATTATCTTTTACCTTTATCCCACACGGTAACTGCCAAATATATTATTTTCGATAAAGATGACCAAGTTCTTAAGAAAACACAAATCTAAACCGAGTTTTTTTTATCGAAAATAACATTTTTACAGCAATGAAAGACCTTAACAACTAAATTTCTCAGTAGATAAACGGGATTGAACTTTCATTCCAATGGCAATGCACAACAAAGTTTAGTTTCCTGTTGAACATGATTCTCAACTCTTCCCCGCTGCGAGAGCTTTACCGAATGCGGCCTTTCTAATGGTCCGGTCTTTCACCGGTGGGACTCTTCCCTAAACAAACTCAGCCCAAAGCTGAAGGCTTTATCATTTTTAGTGCTTACATTATAAACTCACACGCAGGTATCGCCGCCATGGTGACGCTTCTTTGCTCGCATTAAAATAGACTCCGTTAAGAATGCTAAAAGTCTTTAGTTTAATGATTTTGACCCGAGTTCATCACGTGTTAGAAGCAGCAATTAAGTTTTTTCGTGTTTCCAAATATGTATAAGCCAGTTTTTATTCAATACTTACAGCAAACACAAGTTCCGGGCCAGACTTTCAAAGTTTTATATATATTTTTTGCGTTTAAGATTTTTTTTCTAAAAATTCATAATTCTGGCATTCACTAATTTAGCACGAGAACAAACAGTATTTATATTACAATACTGTTTTATTTATCTAGTGAGATATTCTACCTTGGTATCGCACTTTTAGAAATGTTTTTTTTTCTGTTAACTGTTTTTCCATATTTTCAGTGTTTAGTGAAAGTTTGTTTACGTCCCACACTCAATGGGCAAGTTACAAGCAAGCATCTTATAAAAATCACTTCCATCAGCTTACTTATCTGATATCATAAAAAATAGAAAATCATCCTTCATTGATTGAATTCATATTTCACGAGGACCTTTAACTTTCCGTCTTTTCAACTCAGATGACTTTGTGAAACACTATTACTGGTAGACAAATGCCGAAGATTTAAAAAGGTTATAATTTTTGGTACGTGCATGAAGGATAAAGCAAAGAGGAATGATTAAACTCTGCCTATATAGTCTCCCTCTTTCATTTGTCAATAATTGAAATTCAATACTGCAGCGATAAGAGTTTGAGACAGAAAATATTTTTAACCGAACAATAGGCAGCACACCTACTGTTTGTACGACATTGACGAAATTGCCAGATCAGTTTTAGCCATCAGTAGTGTTACCACCTCGCTCATGTATCGCATGGAGGCCGTAACTTTATTCAAACAAACTTTAATCAACACCAGCGTCGTTATTGCTGATTGCTATTAAACTTGGTATCGATTTCGTGATTCAAAACTTATCCGAAAATGCTATTTTAAACCATAGAAATTTTTACTTAAAATTCTCGTCGACGTCTTTCGCACTTTCCTGTTAAAACTAGTTTCAGCTAATGACGCGAGGAACTGTGGGACTGGGATACACAACTTGTCATGTCCACGACAGGCTAGGTCCACGACGACGGAAAAAACGTTCCATTTTGTGACAGTAATTAAAGCTAAACTTAGTTCAAAACGTAATTTTGACATCTCTAATAGCTGTGTTTTCATCGTCGCCGTAACTCGTAAGGCGTACAAAAAGCTGACGATTCGCGCGTTTACTCAGTCGTTAGATCAAAGTTTAATATGAACTTCTTTATTCCGTATTCTTTCAAAAGCGTCAAAAGAATGAGAATGAATATCTCAAAGTTAACTTGATTATTTGTGCAAACGAAAAAACAGATTAAAATATAAAACTAAAATTATTTTTGGTTAAAAACTGGCGTAATTTAATGCATCCGCCTAGTATCGCGTTATCACGTCATTTTAATAGCATTTTAGCAATTTCAGTCCTCTCAAGAACAACAATTTTTTGTTTGTTTCAGTTAAATTATCGCTTTTGATTTTTTTTTTATGCCTGAGTCAAACTTGTTTCCAGGATCTCTCTCGTTCCCTGGGGGCGAGGTTGTACTTGAATCTGTTTTCATATACAGAATTTTACAGAATTTCGCTAATAGAAAAACATGTACTTTTGTTCCTACCGTCTCAGCATGACGTTGTGCGGTAAACGCGGACGGCCGATACGTCAAGACGTCCTTTTCCATGAATCACTTCTACCAGGCAACCTATTGGACACCTTAATCTTGCATTCCATGCATGATGCAAGCCCGAGACTTTAGAAAGCAATGAATAATCCGAGACTTCACGATACGATTGTGAGCTCCATTGGAGCCTGAAGGCAACTAAGTGAAACATGGAACTAAAATACGAAGTGTACGAGATATTGTAAAGTAATGGGGACTGAATTTACAACTGAGTTTAAAAAAGTTGTTAACTAAACTAAAATTGTCGAGACATCGAGCAAATTTCAAGCAAAATCGAAATTTTGAGCTTTGGCCTTTTGGGCTTTTGAGAATGCGAGCCATTTTGTGAGAAAATCCAACACTGCGAGACGAAGAAAAAACTAAAAAATACGAGACTTCGAGACATGACAAAAAAGATGACAAAACTTCGAGAACTAGCCGTGTTTTGCAGAGACTCATTTTTTAAGGGACTCTTCGTTAACCCTATAGCACACAGACGGCACAGTAAAGTGAATACACGCTTTCATATTTATAAGAACCAGTAAATTTTGTCGAGGTTCATTGTTCTTAATTTTTTGGTTGTTTGAGCCTCAATTTGTTCTTAATTTTGTTCTTATTTCTGTGAGCGATTTGAAATGATGAGAAATCAAAACAAAAAGGCAAGGCATTGAACAACATTGCTAATCGTCCGTATTTTGAGTTGATCTCTGTACATTAATCTAAAATTACTAAACACTGTGAATTTTGTCCTCTCTCGCAATCCTCGCCCACAGGCTGCAGAGTTCAAATCTTTTTGTTGCCCAACGATTTTACAAGATTCAGTAAAGTTTCAATTAGCCTTAGCCTAATGTTCTTAATTTTCTGCCAATCTGAGCCTAATTGTTCTTATAAAGTTGTTCTTGTAATGCATCCACTACAATGTTTTTTTTAATTGTTTTATGCTGAAGTGTTTATATCAGTTATATACCTAAACTTTCACTCAACAAAACGAGCATTGTGATTCTGTTGGTCACGTGCACCTGATAAAATTCAAATGTATCCCGGCCCGAGATACAATTCCAATTGCGCATTTGTTGTCCACTGTTTTTTCTTTTCTTTTTTTTTTTCTTTTTTTTTTTTTTTTTTGATTTTTTTTTTTAAAAAAAAAAATAAATTTTTAAAAAAAAAATTATTTTATTTTTTAAAT
>ERZ1740055.278-NODE-278-length-12441-cov-8.458986_pt1 | contig 12441 bp, 4 predicted proteins | sample MGYA00581747_ERZ1740055 | MGnify/ENA primary metagenome ERZ1740055 (study PRJEB43018, sample SAMN04849739) | marine metagenome | isolation source: floating plastic debris | place: Pacific Ocean | collected 2008-08-28 | study: EMG produced TPA metagenomics assembly...
TTTGAATCAACCACAAAATCGAGATTTTTTCCGCCTGCTCAAGATTATGATTGCGCAATTAGAATACGAGCTCGAAATTTCTATCGTCTGATAGAACGACGAGGGCGAAGCCCGAGTCATTCCATCAAGTGGCGATAGAAATTGCGAGAGAGAGCCGGCCGGAGAGATGTATAGGTAGATGTAAATGTAGATGTAGATGAAGGAATAAAATTTTATGTATAATTTTTTATAAGGTATGTTTTATGAAACCAGCTCAAAGATTTTTATTTGCAAAAGCATGAGGTTTTCTCTTAGCGGTGTTCGGAGGGAGAAGTACGGAGAGATGGAAATGCACCTTTTATTTAATTGGTTTTATTTAAAGATAATAACTAAAACTACAATAATAAGACAAATGTAAATATCGTATAGGCCATATGCTTTATAAGTGAATTTGCTAAGCATTGTACTAGTATTAAAAAAGCACTGAAAAAACGATAAAGTAGATTTAATATATATAAATGTAGCTTGTAAGACTAAATACTTAAAACTATTGACTGAAGTGTAAACTTACAAATCTTCTACATCTGTGCATACTTAGGATGAACAAGAATACATTCATAAAATCAACAGAAAACCAAGAATGGCATTATTCCAAATTCAATATGTGAACATTCTTCCACTATCTAAGCTTACATAAAACAGAGATTTAGTTGCAAAGAAAGGTTTCTCAGTTTAAATTGTTTTTCAGAGATGCCATGACGTCCGTCACTGCATCAAACTTCCTGTTGATTAATTTTTCTCGGGCAAAGACGGTAGATCTTAACTTATTTTTCATTTCCTCGGGTAGTGTTTTGCCAGAAAGCTTCCTGAACTTTATTTAAACAACAGTTGCTTTTTATTCTCTTATCTCCATGTTAATAATATAGGGTATTTCCTATGCAAAACATTTCAAACAAAAACTTCTTGTTTAAATCAGTCGTAGGCCGGCATTACCTAGTTATATCCCACTTAATTTACTGCACGAAAAATAGTACAAGTGAACAAGAGCTGAGAAAACCCCAAAAGATACAATGAATCAATTATTAATGCTTGTTAGTTTTACCAACAGAAAACTGGCAACAAAAAAATCCCTTATACTTGTAGTTGTACAAGTTCAGTACGTCAATGACAAATACTACTGCCAGAGTGTCATAAATGGAATGCTGCGTCGGTATTTCTATAGAAACAGTTTTACAATTAGTTAAATTTTACACCGTAGTGAATTGAAAAAATGTTTTAAAAAAACTGACGTTTCGGACTGTAGTCCTTCGTCGGAGAGAAATAACTCATACATTCACTCCGATGAAGGACTACAGTCCGAAACGTCAGTTTTTAATTTTTTTTTTTTTAATTTATTACTGCCAGAGTGATTGAAACTAGAAGTAGAACTAGAAGATACATTTAATTTTTGTTTAGCTGAGTTCGATCGCGTGCATTCTTTTTCGGTTAGCGTCGTTGACAAAGTAGTCTTAGTTACAAAAGAATGTTTTGGTTATTGCTCTGCAATTTTGAATTATAACAACTGGTTATAAACTTTATTTTGATTATGTACCCAAAAATAATTGTTTGGAAAGCGGAAGACTAGTTTAGTAGTTAGGTTCCGTTGGCACTTGAACAAAATTTGGTCAGCCTCCATGTGAAGCCTTTTAGAAGAAACAAAAAACAAATTATTTTAACTGATTATCCAATACGCAACAATGAGAGTTAAATTTCGGGCCCACAGTAATTGGCTGATACGCTGTTGTGGTCACCCTGCCATTCATTTTTCTTTGTCGTGTTTTACTATCCCTATTTATAGTAATTATTGTATTTATGTATATGGCGAAGCAAATAAAATAAAAAAAACAATAAAAAAATAAATGCAAAGGCAATGACTGAATGAGAGTAAAAAAATAACCATGCTTGCCTAGCAAGTTACCTGCTATGTTTCTGATCTTCCCTCGGCTCCAAATGTTAATATTTGTCAGTTTAACTAAATTTCTGATTGGTAAGGTTATTGAGAAAGTTTTGGTTAAAAAAACTGTTTTCATAAATTTCATCTATATACTGAGAATATGATTTTTAATTAACATAATTAAAAGCAATTTTGTTTCTGCAATCTTACCCATCAGATCTGCTACCCGTTTTATGTCCCCTCCCCATCTTTTTATACACATAATTCTCAAACTGTTATCCATGTCTATTGCACATAGTTCAAAGCAGATATCTTTGTTGTCACGTGACAATTTTTTTAAGTACTTATGTAGCCTTATAGTTACAATAGTATATAGCATCAAGATACATTGAAAACGAGAATGACTTAGTAACTCCATGCTCAAGAACTTGTGAAACTAATCTAATAGTTTTGGAAATGGCATTCGTGCTGGCGTTTTATTCTCTGCTATACATCTTAATGACTAGTTCCAAGAAGGACGAAACAGCTGTCTTAGCTTGTCTACGGTTGCAGTTACTGGCTTAATCCGAGCTCCTACTCATATTGGTTCACTGACGAGTGTTTTTTCACGTAGTACATCAGCCACTCATTTATTAGTTTAAAAAATTGGGCACAATCTTAATTTGTTGATTTTTAACAATTTTCAGTTATGACTAAAGCCAAGTGTTTACTTATGTGTTAGCGCCTGTTTTAAACTGTTTCAAGTATTTGCATATTATCAGCGTCGTAGATCTCACAAGTGCAAGCGAATACTGAACTATATAAACTCAGTATGCTTGAACTGTCAAAGCTAGAGATATTAACTAGCGGTGTCATCGGACGGGCCGTGGGAACAGAGTAGAAGTGTTGACAGTCACTATAAGACAAAAAAAGAACTCTTTCGTCTTGCATACCGTTCGCCTGTAGTCCTCATACTTGCGTGGTTGATTTAGAAAAAAAGAGTTTTCTTTTTCCATTTACGTAAAGCAAAGACATGCACCTTGTTCTCAAAGGGTACTTCATATTTGTTGTACAATTCTAATGTTTATCAAAAGAATTTTCCAGAGATATTGATTTATATATTCCTTGGTTGGATTCTTAATCACCTATATAGTTTATGACTTCAATTAAAACTGATGGGAACTTCACATGCAACAGGCATAAGTTTACATTAGCAAAGATGCTATCGTCCAATTTTTACACGGAACATTAGCTCACATCTGTTAAACAGAAAGTTAAAACACGCATTGTTTCTGAAGGGCTCTTTTACTATTCTGGAGCTGTTTAATATATCTGTTAGCGAGATAACCACACAACATAACGACTTTTTGTTAAATAATGTCTTGTAAACATACGGCAAGTAAGCAGTATTGGTTTTACCCTTTAATACATTGCTTTGTCAGGATGACGTTTTGATGACCCAAAATAATTTATTAAGATAAGAATGTACCAACCGCTTAATTAAGAAATCTTTAACTAAAAGTTGAAATCATTTCTGTAGTCATCTCCGGCAGAGTTACATTTACTTCCAATTAAGGTTAAAGTATCCTTATATGGGAAATGTTTAAATCCAGTTATCTGCAAAAGATTATGACACTGTTTGTCTTAGTAGCGACAAATAACTGTGTTATCTTTTCTTTTTTTTATGACTGGGTTTTTTAATTAAAGGGCAAGGAGAAGTACGAGAAGTCGAAACATTTCCCAAACGGAATAATCTTAAAGAAATTACTGAAAGTTTACAAATACGTTCCTCTCTGACAGCGCTGAGAACATAAAAACGAGGACTGAGAAGGGAAGTGTGCGAGATTAAATGAAGACTTTTTATCAGGGACATCACATGCCGTACGCGTTATACAAAACACTCGTCAGTCAATTGCAGCATTGAGATAATTGTCTAAACATAAAACCGCCTCGCAACAAGGTATGTTAATTTTTTTTCCTGTAGTTTATTTGCAATATAACGCGAACTAATTCTTTTTAAAACATTTATTAATTTGATGAAAACATTTAAAGGAATGAAGTGTGGCACGAGTCTCGCGATACACCCATGGTGTGCTCCTTTACTCCGCGGGTCATACATGCAAATACAAGATCAGGGAAAACACAGCTTAATTTATCATGACACCTCTTTTCCATAGATTTGCCACATAGTTAATATTGAAACTTAGTTAAAAGGAAATTACTGCAATTGCAAAGTTTCACTTAGCCTGGCTTAAAAATAATCCTTATTAAACGTTTTGTAGTTATAAGGACTCTTTGCGCCATATTGCTCAGCCACGTTTTTGAGATAAAGTAATTTTAATTCTAAATCCAGAAACCGCCAAATTTTGTCGAGCGTGGTTAAAAGACATGAAAACAAAGACTTAAAGACTTGAAAACAAAACTAGTTTACGTAAAACTTCAAAATGGCTTCAATAATTGTTTTTTTTTTAAATTTCAACTTCATTTATAATAAACGTTAGATGTCCGTGGCTATTCCATACGTGGTTTACAATAGAGGTAAAAAACGATACCCGTTTTTTGCATGATCCAACTATAATCCTATTCTTTTTTCTTAACAAATTACATTTCATATGCGTTTTTCAAAAGCTTATAACACAGCTTTAGTGTAACACACTGAGCAAGTCTTCCGTTTTTGTCCTCCACTTACTTTTTCAGTTTACAGTTACACCCATTAACTTCAGTTAATTATCCATATACGGTTTGAACTTTATCATGTGGCGATAGTAAAGGAAAGAGTGTTACGGCCTGCAAAAGAAATTTTCAAAGCAAAGAATTTGTTCGCTAGGAGGGTTATCAAAAAAATAGACAAATCGCTTGTATTACGTTATTGTATTAAAGGAGAGTTTATCTTTAAATTTGTAATCAGATTAGCCGGAAGTGTGACAAAACTGAATGATATTCACAAAATGAGTGTAAATGTACTTGATAAACTGACATTGACTTTGAGACAATGTCTTAGAAGGATAGAAAATAAACTTCTAGAAGCTACGATATAATGTTCCAGAAACTTCCACGTGAACCAGTAAGATCGATTTCACATGAAAATGACTTGTTATTATGACCATGCATGATAATAGCTTATCGCAATATCTTTATTCTTTAAAACTCCTGCGATATCTCTACAGTCCCGGTGGATTCTGACTCGTTTGATATTTGCGGGTGCTTTTGTGCAAATTAACCGTCTAAGTATGTTACAAAGCCACAAAAAGGTTTGGCGCATGTTTAGCCTATTAACGCTGGACTTAAATGCTTAGTGGTGAAATAATGACACGTGCCGCTCACGAACCATTTAGCAGCCAGAAATTTGTAGAACACACAATAAGTAGGGTCATATTATTTGTTTGCTAAGCAGTTTGAAAATAGGAAATAGCAAATGTTCAATCTAAAGGACAGACGTGACCGTTAGATTATCACTGTACTACTCGTCTACTCTTTGGTACACAATCAAAGTGGACACAATTCCTTTAAGTTAGCAAAACCAAAATGTCATTTTTAGTTGCTACACTTTGTGTTCACCTTCTGGAGGTGTGATCATCAGTGGTCGGATATCCTTAAACTGAGCTTCGTTTATGTCCGGTGAGTTATTGAGATATCTGATAGTTTTGTTACATTGGTAATCTGTAATTAAGATGCCATTTAGAAAATACCGAGTGTTCAGTTTAACACTATGAAAAAGTCTTTTTCAGTAAAGTTTTAAACTTAAAGCCATATTCTTTTCCTTTTTAAAATATTTTAAAATATGAATGAAATGCATACAAATGCATTTTTGTAATCATCGTGCGGTAACTGCATGAAAGTGATAAGGCCGAACGGACTAAGTGAAGAAAGAAGTTTCCATGTGTTTGTCGAATTACTTTAATGTGAACTAAAGTAATCAGTTCAATTTTTAACTTTATATATAAGATGATTCATAGCTTTTAATTGTTTTTTTTTGGCGGCATACTTTTCCTTCTTTTACTAAACACTGACTTAGTACTTCCTAATGCAGTAGAATTGTGAATGTGTTGAAAGAAACGGAATGTTGTTAAAAAGTGGATGCCAGGTACATAAGATAAGGAAAATCCAAGATTGTTTTATCGCTTCCTCCTTGCAATAGACAACGAAGAAGTCTACGTTACGTTCGGACTGTTACCGCTGGTTTATTTTCATTTCAGGCAAAGTAAAATGTCTTTAAACGTTTTTGCTTGATCAGTTAAATTCTGTTCCACTGATTCAGCAGAAATGTTAAAATACTCGACTAGGAAAACTAAGTTTTAATCTCAAAACAAATTTTGTTGTGGAATTTAGTAATGGTTTCCATTAAAAATCAGATGAAAAGTCACTAGGCCTTTATCTTTCTAACGAGCAAATCGACTCCACAATAACTTCACGCCGCAGTTTGTTGTTTTGAGCTATACCAAAACTTGCATCAGTTAGCATTGCTTTTCTTCAAAACTATTCGTTTTCTTTGGGGTCTTTTGATAAAGCAAATACTTCACCAAAGTGCACAGTGCTATTTTTTATGAATAATTCATTGACTACAGATGTATATATACCAATAGATGTATAGCAATAACTGCATTGATATCTCGATAATATGTATATATAGCAATAGATGTATAGCAATAATTGAATTGTCTTCAAATCCAATCTTTAGCTAGTTATTGTTTAGTGTTCCAGTGGTTATGTTGTTGTTTCATTTTTCCTAGTGCTTTACGTATCAAAATTGTTTTTTTTTAATTTAGGTCAGTTCTTGTCAAGAAATCTTATCGAGTTTTAACCTGACCTAGACTTACAGTGATTAATTTTCGACTTGTTCATTCTAAAAAAACAGTTTTTTCAATCTTTCCTAAAAAAAAGGAAACCACGCTACATCAGTACATGAAGACATGAAGGCTTGTGTTTTATGAAATTACACACAAAAATTCTTTGCCATACAACTCTTTATGAACTCAGTGAAATAAACAGGGACCAATATAACTTCGCACAACGAATGTCGTATCTTTGTACTAAATTTCAATTACTTGTTATCCAGCTAACATCAGTCAAAGATAAACCAAGAATGCGTCAAAACATAAACCAATTATGGAAAGCTTCAAAATGGCCTTTCGTTTTGCCGAGTCTACAAAAGTTAGAATTAATAAACGCTCGAGCTTTTATAGTTAAGAAGTCGCCATTTTTTACCTTACAGTATAGTCAGTAGGTTAATTCTTCAGATTTTCTTGATTGAATGTCTTAATAATGAACCTGAGCCAATAAGAGATACTATTATAATTCGGTGTGCGATTTTTTATTTTGGTTTTTAATTTTAACAATTGTTGGTGTTTTGTGAACAATGCGTTGGTTTTTGCCGGGCTAAAACATTCCTTTCGATATAAATGGAACAACCCGAGCGAAACGTACATTTTTTATACTAAATCGAAAGCGAAATCAATATCTTAATTGTTGTGCAGTAATAGCAGTGCGGAAGTAGAGGACGGGTTAACTTTTGCATTTAGTGGTTATTTACTGAAAAAGCCTCTTCAGGGTTTTCAAGAAGGTAGTACGTGCTACCGTAGTAGTGAATTGACGTACTTTGAAACCACGAGTTGTCGGTTTGGCTCAATTCTTGTTTACTCTAAACAATTTACGAAGTGAAAAGCTTACAAAGAAAACATTATTTCATAAAGCAATTGAGTTTTTTTTACAAATATTACAAAAATTGGTGTTCGATAAGTTTGCATTCCCAATTTTGCTCATTTGCGCATTGCTCAAGTCACGCGAGTTAGAAGCTCAAAAACAGACATCATTTTACTTTTAGCTATTTGTTTACAACCATAGTATTTTTTATCTGGTATTTTCAATATTTACCGGATTAAGGCGTTTCTTTACTTCTCCAGGTATGTTTGAAGCTTTTCTATGCTTCGTTGCTGCAGTTTCAAAAATATCGATTAAGCACCGACTCCGCAAATTGTTTTTAAGGTGTAAACGGAAATGTTTGTTTTCTTTGTTACCCCAAAAACGTGTTTTTGAGTTCTTGTTTTGATCACTTTAAATATTCAAATATCTTTGTTTGTGTTTAGGAAACTTTGCGCTATCTTAAACAAAAAAAAACTAAGTTTAAGTAAAATAACCATTAACCCTATTTTTATTTTCGTTTTAAATTTTTTTGTTGTCCCCAAGATTAAGACACAATTTTTTTAAAAAAAATAAGAAGAATAGTGCGTATTAGTTATGCACAGGGGTCCTTTATTAAGTCTCGGACGATCGGTTCACCCCTTATCCATATTCATATCTTTAGGATATTAGTTACTAAAGTTCCAAACAGGTCACATAGATGTTTAAATGTGTCATTAGAGAACGGAAATGCTTTCTTCTGCATGTCTGAAGTGATAAACCATTCATATGAAAACAAGACGAAATCTTTATCGCCAGCCAGAGTAGTGCGGTGTTCGCCACACATATTGCTTTAATTATAATAGATAAATGAAACAACTTGTTTTTAATCTAACATTTTCGCCCGTACAGTTCCGACTGCGGCGATTATTTTTTTTAAATAGTGGATACGGGTTGAAGTAAAGCGCTGTCGTAAATAAGGACTTTTTCCCAATTTCTATTATTCCATTTAGTTGGTGTCATTGCTTGCAGTGTTTTAAAGTTGATACAGATTGTCAATCATCTTTTAACGATAAATTCAAGGCTATCGTGTTTCTTAATCCGCAACAAAAAAGTAGGAACCGTCCGACATCACATGAAACCTTGTCTAGTTCTAGTTCGTTGACTATATAACGGTTGCTTATCGACTAGATGATACCACTGAAAAACTTCTAGCTCTTGTTGTGCGATAATGGAGTCGAAATCAAAACCTAATTACTGAAATGAGATTGCATGTTGACTCGGGACAATATATTGCTCCAAAACATTTAGGTTTTCATCTTAAATGGAGAATACTGCATAGGCTTTTAGGGTTATAGTTTTTATTGCCTTTGAGAAGATCTTTCAAGGTAATGAATCAATGAGAATAGCAAACAAAAGTATTGAAGGAGAAGATAATGACGTCATCTCACACTTTTTGATTTAGTTGAGTTTATACTGCGGTTATGACGTTACGAAACATCAAAAACGACAAAGTCAGCAAAATTGACCTGTTTACAACCAAAGCTATAAGAAAGTTTGTATGAACGTTACCGATCAGTATGGCAAATGACTTATGTCCTAACTTTTTATCATTTGTTTTTTTCGGCTTCTCGTTTGCGTTCACAAACAGTGAGGTTTCACGAAAACTCAGTTTTTTAAGAAATTTATTTCGTTTTCGGAAAATTTGGGTTAAAACGCTGTTCCGTTGTTAGTGTGTTTACTACCATTTATATACTGACTGCGTTTTATATACGGAGTCAAGTATGTTCGCTTTAAAGGCTACTTCAGATGCTTTTCATTGCAACGTTTTTATTGCAACGTTTTTCTCTTAAGCCTCGTCTGAGGGTGTCAATGGGGTTAACTGTTTGACGTATAATGTCGGTTTTTGGCTGTCTTAACCGTATAAATAAGAAAAAATGAACGGGATATTGTATAAAAGAAGGTCGACTTCTGGAAACTTATGTACCCTCTATTTCATATGCTGCGTGTCCTGGCGGAGATTGCACAACTTCTTATCTCATTTCGTGAAATGCTCTGAGCCTGCGCTCTGTTTGCGGTTTAGTTACCAGTACCAGCCTTCTCTATCTACTTTGCAAGCCTCCGCATACATGACAGCCATAGACCCTATGCCAAAATGGCGGGGATTTTAACATTCTTTTGTCTACATTCAAATTAGCCCTACTAGTACTAGCCTCGTTTGTGGTAAGATATTCTTTTAAGAACGAGGCTACTATGGCTAATCTGAATGTAGACAAAAAAATATTAAAATAGCCGCCATTTTTGCATAGGGTCTATTACTTAGGGCTGTGATTTCTTTTTACCGAGAATCGCAAGTCATCGAACGTTTTCGTTCAAAATTTTTTTTTCAGAATGATTTAAGCAGCTTCAATAACTTCAAGCGCTACTTAAAGAGTTTTCTCGGCGTGAAAGAGAAAGCGAGGGCTTGAATTGTTTCGTTTGGCGAGGTCAGCCACAGAAGCAAGTGACTGCCAAAATTATGTCATTTATACCCAGCAACAGTGGGATATATGGAGATGCCGCCACTACTCCGGTAGTGAACACCAGGCCACGAAACTTTGAACAGAGTAGCCTGAACAATTATAACTGCTTATACTATGTTGCTACCAATTACATGCGGATCACATCAAAAACATTCCACTAGAAAAAAAAAAAAACTTGCAATTTTCAGCTCGACAGGTTTCCATTATGTTGATGCAATAGTTGGCCTGTTGGTTTATTTAAAAATTTAACCTATTATCCTTATGGGCGTTACTAGTAATACTGCGCTATCGCTAAGTGCCAACGAGCACTGAGACAAAAGCACAAGGACGCGGACAGAAGCACTGAGAACTGGAGCTCTCATTTTACTAATACTATATTTGAAAACAAAAACTGAAATATCTCAGCGTGTAGTTTAAAAGAGCAAATTTTCTTGATAAGAAAAGTGCTAACTAGTGCTAGTGTAGATGGAGAAAAGTGGACAGGCAGCATGTCAGCTTTTCCTTGACAAAAAAAATTTTCGAGTCTGAAATTTGTTTGTGTAGACGCCAACATTGGCAACACAACAGTTGTGGCAAGAATATTATTGATTTAATAAACCGAAACTTGTGAAGGAAAAAACTTGCTCGTTGTCTACACGAGAAAAAAAAAACCGTTCTTGTCAATGGAAAATTGTAAAAAAAATTTGTTGATCATCTAAACTAGCAGTAAAAATCGACAACTAAACTCAGTGTCAAGGAAAAATTGCTTGTGTAGACGAAGCTTTACGGGAGTAACCCGGCAGACAGTGATTTGCTTTGATAAGAACTTGTTCAATCCATTGAGACAATGATTTTAAGCATTTTTGTATTCATCAAAAAGTTATTTGATTTGTCTCACACAGTTTGATATTCTAGAATGTTGGAAAACGTATTTTGAAAAGGAATAATCATTCTCTTTCTTCTAATTTTGTCTTTCTTTTTTTTCTTCGCTCAAAGAGAGTTGAAACTTTGTAGACATTTTTTTAAATAAATGAATGCAGATTCCTTTTATTGAATAAATGGTCCAATCCTACCCCTAATATTTCTCACATTCTACTCCTAAATGATATTAGTAATAATATTTATGAGATAACATATTAACCTCCTTCCATTCATTTATTGATATCTTCATTATATCATGAATATATATACCTTGGATTGTCAGTCAAGTAAATTTTGTTTGATAAGATACCTATATACCTGGCACCTTGTATAATTTATTCCTAAATTTTCTATCATAGGTTGCAACAAAGTATCTGCTTGGATTCGTTTTTCCTATTCAGTAAAATAGCATAACCCATCATGTTTCAATTAAGTACATTTTTTAAATTTAAAATTCTGGGGAGCAAAGCTGCATTGTGCAGATAGTCATTTCTCATTTTTTAAAAGTTCTCATTGTCTGTGTCACTTAGTTTCCTTTTATTAGAAAAAAGTGCTTAGAACGATCAATGCATGGATTGTGTTTATAATATCTTTAATTCTATGCCACCTGAACAGCTAATTCAGAAAATCAAAGATTATCACGTGGACTCGGACCAACTCATTTATCTGGCCAGGAACTCGTGGATTTGGAATTTAATAATAACTGAAGCTTGAGTTTTTTTTTGCTTAATTTTTTTTAACTTCCGATTTTGGAATCAGATTTAAAAAAACATACGGAAATGAGGATTAAAAACGTCTTATGTGTCATTTTATCTCTTTATTTAAATATGCCATTTTTTCCGGAATGGTTTTCGAGCAGGTTTAATTTGCTGTTTGAAATCAGTATCTACGATGTGATAGGCTTCTTTGTCTATCATTACGTCCACATACATAATTAGGTTTGCAAGAATGTTTTTTTAAAAACATTTGATAAAATTTCATCTTTGGCGTTTTTTCATAGTGATCAGAACATTTAGTTTTTAAAATAAATGTTCTTCAAACTATATAATGATATATAGAGTCAATTTGAACAGCCATGTATCAGCAAAAACATATTCCGCTTGTTTAGTCCAGTTGCATTTTCTACGTTGTATATATCAAAACAAGAAATGCGGTGAGCATTGTTGGGCTTGGATCTTAAAATCAAAGAGGCCCCCCACATTAAATGGCTAAAGCCAACACTTAATCAACAATAAGGCAATTTAACATAAAATTATCATTAGGATTTAATTTTACATTATTATATGTAAGTTAAGCTATAGCGGCATTGTAAAACACACTGATGATGGGAGTTGTACATGCATAACTTTGAAAATTATTCCAAACCAAGAAGATAAACACATAAAGTGAATCGCATTTTATGTTTTTTTTTTTTTTTTTTGAAGATTTTTATTCGGAGCAAGTAAATTATTGTTTAGTAATTTTGTTTTGATAAAGGGGTGACAGGTTGGGTTGTGGTTTTTGTTTGGTATG